>VAPM010047011.1_pt1 | contig 42024 bp, 30 predicted proteins | sample 3395091 | NCBI WGS metagenome assembly VAPM01 (sample SAMN08290445, study PRJNA428436) | hydrothermal vent metagenome | isolation source: Deep-sea hydrothermal vent chimney 3 | place: Pacific Ocean: Juan De Fuca Ridge
ATTTTTTGGCTGGCATGTTTTCTCTAAGTAATCCTGGCTGGGAATCTTAGAGCTTACCTTAATCCAATTATCGGTCAAAGCAAAATTGTCAGAGTACTAGTGACGAATAGAGCGCTATGCATACATACCGAGGCGTCAATTTTAATCCTTTATTTTTTAGCAACCTTTCTGTGATGTAAGAATATGTTCGCGTCAATATCGTGCTTAATTACTTTAGCTGGTACACCAACTGCAACGCAATTTTCAGGAACGCTACTGACTACCACCGCATTAGCCCCTATTACAGTACCACTGCCGATCTCAATTGGACCGAGAATTTTAGCGCCAGCACCGATGTATACATTATCTCCTATTGAGGGAGTACCTAATTCTCGTCCATTACCACCAATCGTAACACCTTGGTCTATATGAACTGCATCCCCAATTGTAGCATCTGAATGAATAACAATCCCCAGCCCACCATAACCTAAAATGAGATTTTTGCCTATTTTGACAGTGTGCGGTAACCAACATGAAAAGACAAAGCGTACTAAATAATCTATTAGCTTTGGCAAATAAGGTATTTTTTTTTTATACAGCCAATTCGCGATATGGTAGTAGTTTACAACTTTAAACATTTCACACCTGTGATTATATTTTGCCAATTCAATTAGTAAGTATAACTACTTGTCGGTAAGGGGTAGACCTACGGTTATAGCTGATAATGGTAAGTAGATCTGAAATTACGAAAATCATAATCAATCTCAATATCCGACGTAAAAATAACTGAATATTAGAGTATGTTACGAGATGCTCAACTTCGTTTACTATTACTCTTTAAAGTTGAATCCAAGTTTTACACTAGCTGTATATTCGCCGATATTCTTCTATATAAGTTTTCATAGAAAAATGGGCATGACTCAGTTTAATTGCATTCCTGCGTGTCTCTTCAGAGTTTAGCTGCTTCATGAATGTAGAAACTTGATCAACCACATCACCTGCTTCATCAAGCAATAATCCGATACTACTATTGCTTACTAAAAAGCTTACATCACCAACCCCTTTAGTTAAAATTATCGGGAGTCCACAAGCCAAATACTCTGCTACCTTAATAGGGCTAGCCACATTATTTACTATAGTATCTTCACGCATTAATATACCCGCATCAGCAGATGAAAGATATTGATATACCTCATCTTGTGCGCAACTGGCAAGTACATAAGAGTCATTGGATAATAAGCTTGAACTGAGTTTCTTTTTCAATACATCTATCTCTCTTGTAACAAAAAGAAATTTATATTTCTGGTCAGAATTATGTAGACTTTCAAATAGCGCAATAATATCATCAACTCTTTGCCACATGGCCATGCCTCCGGAATAGCACACAACCTTTTCATTCGACTTAAAACCAAATTTTTTTCGTATTTTTTTTCTTTTTATCGGATCAAACCTGAATTTACACTTATCAAAGCAACATGGAATCACAGCAATGTCAGGCCTTTCTACGATAGAAGTGATATAACGCTTTAAATTTTGTGAAACGCATAAAAGTTTTTCTGACTTTTCAAATTCTTTATTTTCAAGATAACGAATATATCTATAACCGAACCCTGTCTTTCCTTTTCGTAATTTTATTTCTTCACTTAATGCAGCACGAACGTCCAAGACTGAAACTGCATTAAATTGTTTAGCCATTTTTCTTACCATTTCTGAACTCGCAACGGAGCGAGAATAAATATAAGCAGGGCGAAATTTTTTAATTACGTTTTTAGTTGCTCGTTGCAGCCTCCATGAGGTCAGTCGTATACCTAGATAACCATATCTCGTCGTATAAACAGCACGAATTATGACGGAAATACCATATTTATCCTTAATTATTTTTTCTGCTTCGCACTCATTACCGCCCTCATCTATACAGCCAATAAACATACATTCAAAACCATTTTCAGATAAAAAACGAACAACAGACAAAACCTGGGAATGTAATATAGCACTTGTCAATGCATTCCGTTCGGGCACAAAAAACAATATTCTTTTTTTCATTTCAGTCATCTTAACTTATTACATATTACTTAATTTTTAGAGCCTGTAAATAAAAAACTTAACAGTCTACGCGGGATAGCATTTTGTAGGCAAGTGCGTTCAAAAGCACGCATACTCGTTGTATGTAAGTCTTTGAACAGCACCGGAGACGGAAGAATAGACTAGTCGAATGGTAAGTCATTTATTTACAAACTCTAAGGTTGCATTGGTTTATAATTGCCTTTCAGGCAAAAAAGTAATTCCCGCCTTGCTTGCTCTATACGTTGTTGCCAAATGTCGGTTTGAACTGCTATTTCAATGTTATTAAGTTGGTTCTTAATCCCGTTTATTTTGCAAACATCAAAATTTTCTGCCCCCTTAATTAAATTATAATCTTCTATTCCTTCCTTCACTGCCTCCCATCGCCGACTAGATATCGGGCCATTATTACCTTCATATACAACTGCCCAATCCGGCCTATGCCCATCGAAATCATTCCATGCAGAACTATTACCTGTATCGCTATAAGACCAAAAACCTGCTCCGGTCGCTCCAATCGACCATGCTTGCCAAGCTAATAATCGATAAATTATTGGTGCTACTGATTTAGAGGGTGTTTCGCTGTTCTTATACACCCACCAATCACTACTTAAAGATGAAAAAAATTCATGACCCTCATTCACTGCAAATGTAAAACTTGGCTGCCAATAATCTATGTATTCTGCCAATACCTCTAGATCAGAAAATGTAGTTTTACCACTCGTAGTGCTAATAGGGTTAGCATACAAATTAATATCAGGTACAGCTTCTTTTAACCATGGATATACTTTTTTTAAGAAGGTAATATCATCACCATGCGGCTCATCAACTGGATACAATGCCCAAGATTTTTTTTCTATCCCTAACTCAGAAAATATAGTATCTATATGAACTAACCATTTTTTTAATATTTTCTTTTGCTCGGAATCAGGCAGTGAACTTAATGAATAGTTTCGAGGCCAATTTAAAAACAAAAGGATAAAGCCATGGTTTTTAAAAAAACCAATATCGCTCTTTAATTTTTCTACCTTTGAGACACTTATAGATGACGAAACTGTAGGTTGTGGAATAGATGTGGGGTGTATAACATGCATATTGACCCCATGATCCAACAAATCTTCTAGTGCCTTTTTTGGTGATGCTTTGATTGGTACGTCTTGCAAGTATCCCCAAGTTATGAAATTTAGCTTTTTATAATTACCTGGAACCGGAATAATATCTACATTAATATCGACTTTTTTGATTATGTATTCATTCTCCTTGTATAGAGAAAGAATAGTTTTATTCCTGCTACTTGTGCTAGTTAGCAAATCAAAGCGAAGCCAGAGGTACTTTATTTCATACGGAGATAATACAATCTGACCATTCGTCAATGGCAGTATAGGATCAAAAACTAACTCCCCATTTGCAGACAGAATGCTATCAAGTTGATTTAATTGCAGGTTGAAAGTTTTTTGCGGCTTTATTTCATCTACGATCACATTTAAATTTAATGCCGATTTCGTTAGATTTTTAATACCAATAATTAGAGATTCTTGCTCCCCTTTGTAACCAATAACCTTTAAATTATCTATGGGGCTAATGTCATCATATTGATAACCTACCTTACCCCATGCAGGTTCAGTCCAAACCTGAAGCTCGGAGGCCTTATTAATTTCATCAAGCTTGCTATTTATTGCTAGAAACTTAACTTTAGATGATTTTAATAATGCTACTCGATATCGTTCCAAGCTATCAACCAATGGATCATCAATCCTTATGGGTGAAGATATGCTCTTCTCCTTCGGCATAGAAAATTCTTCATAGGAAATTTCATCTAGCATCACATAACGACCAGCGGCATGAATAATAAGCAAGATCTCACTTGAACTAAATTTAACATTACTTTTCAACCAATGGTTTCGCTGATCTTGCTCAGTGCCAGCACTAGTAAAACCACCAGAATAATAGTAATTTCCGTTGCGTACTGAATAAATATCTACTCTGGTAGGAACATTTACATTTGCAGCTAAACCTTTTGAAGTATGCAAACTTAGAATACCTTCACTTACTTTTTTTGCATCAAACTCTAATAAGTTTATAGTTACCATTACAGGTGTTGTACCACTCCATCCAACAGATTTTTTTTTTGTCCATATTGGGTAAAAAGAAGTATTATCATCCACTAACTGCAAATAATCATTTTCATCTGCTGAAAGACCATAATTGGGATCTGGAGAGATATTAACAACTTCTAATTTTTTTTTAATAAGACGAGAATTATTCTTCATAAAAATCAGTCCTGTAGACTGTAATGGTTCATTTATATCAATACCATTAACATTTTGGACAAAATACGGTGATGAAATCACCACGCCAGGCCAAAAAAAAAGGATAGCTGTCATAAAAATAAATATTAGGCTGCCAATTCTATACGGAATATACGTTTGACTTATATTTTGATACATAACGCTGTTAGCCAATACACTTCTCTCATAATTTTCAACTATCACATGCTCAGGAATAAGACAGCTATACCCGTAACGATTAAGATTTAGGACTAATATAATATACCTAAGTCTCAAACACTACGGGTATAAAAAGCATTATTTGCATCTAAACAATTCTTGATATTTTCCTATATTCGCTTGTATGGAAAGATGCTACTTCGCATAATCCCTCCTAATTATTCTAGTATTATAAAGCTATAATATCTTCTAAATTTATTAGACCACTATAGTTGATCAATCAATGCATCGCCGAAAATGAAAGCAAGCCAACTGATGATTTTCATTTTGAGAGACCTGTTTGGGTGGAATAACTTGCTCTCCTACGGTCCATGCATTACCTGTCCAACAACACCAATATTCGACCTCGACTAACTCAGCATTATTAGCTTTTAGCCAGGCGTCAAGGTTTGGACGCGCAAAAGAGCGGGTTTTATATGGAGCATTTTGACCGTAGGCGGAATTAGGAAGTTCATAGACGTTTGGAAAATACTTGTCTTCAGTATAAGGACAGGTAATCACCAAGCTTCCTTCCGTAGAAAGCAGAGAGAACATTCCTTTAACCGCTTTATCGAATTCATCAATATGTTCGAGAACACTTATGCAAGAAATTAGGTCAAAAGATCCTTTAATTTTTGTGCTTCTAATATCGTCATCAATAACATGGTAGTGCCGGTTAATCATGCCAGCGGGCCAGTAATCACGAATATTATCAATTGCTGTAACTTCCATCCCGCAGTTGCGAAGTAAATGGGGGAGTGCCGTAGTGCCGGCACCCACATCAAGAATACGTTTGGGAAAGCGGTCACGAACTATTCGGAACAAAAAAGCTAATTCGATGGGTCGTTCATTAGCGCGTTTAAAACATTGTCGTTTATACTCGGATTTTGCTAACCAACCTGAACCGGCTAACAAAAAAGTCTTACCCAAATTTTTCAGACTATTGGATATCTTCAATACTTAATCCTTATTTTTTGTGCTGCATTGCTAAACTATATAATAGAAGCTGACAAATTTGAATGGAACCCAATTTTCTGTTTTTCGAACAAAATCATTCTTAAATAAAGAGCAAGTATAGGGGGAAATAAATACTATTTTTACATAAAACCTAGAATATCGCTAATTACATGAAGTTTTTGAAATCAATACTGAAGTACGCAGAGAACATTTTTATATGTTATTGATATTTTTCGAGGTAGTTTCTTTTTCAAAATAAATGCAAACAATTAATGTTCCCCAGACTGCAATAAAAAGATTTGTACCTATATCCCCAGTGACCTGAGCATTCAATACTGAAAAAACATATAACGATAAAACTACCAACATGTTTGAACTATCTTGCTTTTTAAGTTTTTTTCCCTTGATTAACCTGTGGCCATAGATAATAGGCAGTATTACTGACAGGGCAAACACAAACAATCCAAATAATCCATTTTCATACAGAATTTCTAAAAAAATATTATGCGGATAGTCTCTCATATCTGCCTTATTCCAAAGGTATGCAAAGTCTCCTGTACCGTTACCAAATAACTTCGCAAGCCAACTAGAGTCAGCATAGGAAGATAATGTAATCATGTAGGCATCATATCTAGAGTACTCTTCAATATCTCTGGCTATGAATCTTTGTTGTACAAAATCTGCAGGTAAAACCCCACTAAATATAACGTACCCCACGATCAAACTTGAAAATAAAATTATTCCTAGCGTTGACTTTATTGTTCCAATATAAATAATTATTATTAATATCGAAAAAAACAGGGAGAGCAATGGCCCTTTAGAACCCGTTGCAACCATATACAATAGCGCAGCAATAATCACCGGCATTATTGCTATTAAATACGTAATCCGACCTTTCACATGCAAGTACCATATAAGTAACAAGATTGACATTCCGAGATACCGAGAAAGTTGAATCGGATTAGCACCTTCCAGAGAATAACGGTGAAACCTCTCCATATTTTGAAGCAAATCTATCGGATTGCCAGCGGCGTAAATTACAATCAACACGGTTGTTATTCCAGCCAAGCTAGCCGCGGATAAGAATTTTTTTACCAAATGAGCATTAGTGAGAATATTGTACAGAACAAAGGGCAACACAGCATAATATGAAAAAGCTATTAAAATTTTGCTGAAAGCATAATTAGGTGCGCGGGTGTATCCATACCCCATCAAAAGAAGCAAACCAAAAATCATATACAACATGATGACTAGAGGCGTTTTTTTTATCGAATAACCTAGAAAAAACCGAAATAAAAAAATCATACATAACGTGCCAAGTGTAACTAATCTGATATGCGGAATCGTAATATAGCTAGTAACAACTAATGATATTATCAGAATAAATCCAGTATACTGGCTTAACACGATATCGAATCTATTAAATTTTGCCATAATTTCTTCAATAAAAATTTACGTTTCCATGATTTAGTATTTTATTGTTTATGAATTATCTGTTTTACAATATTTTTGATATCTGATACTGATATTGCTCCCGTTAATAACAAAGCTAGTATGCAGGTTCCACCTTGAAGCAGAAACAATAGTATTGTATTTTCGCTAGATAATACCCAAAGCAATAACCCTATCAGAGGAATAATTGATTTCGCAATGGCATAATTAAGTTTTAAAAAAAAACTAACTCGTCCTTCAGCTACACACCAACAGCCAAGCAAATTACCTACAATACCGGTTATCATTAACGCAAATGGTACGCCTATTTCTTCATATATTGGTATCAACAATATAGCTAAAACAGGTGCTAATATTGCTTGTGGAACCGTCAAAAAAAGTAGTTTTTTCCCAAAACCACGCCCCGTCAAATAAATCACTATGTAGTAATTCACCAAATGCAGGACAACCCAAGCAGAAAAAACTCTCATAATATCAATACTTTCTTTATATTCATTAGAATACAACAAAACGATGATAGGGTCAGCAAGCAAAATAAGGAAGACCGATATCACAGTGAGTACACCCGAGACCAGCCTCAATTCCTGAATAATTAACTGCTCACTCGACGAATACTCCCTAGACGAAGTAAACGCTAGTAAGACGGGACGAATCGCTTCAAACAACCTTTGTACCATGCTTGGTACTTGCCTAGATATTGACAACACAGCAAGAGCAGAAGGCCCCAGCAGTTTAGAGAGAATAAGATCTGACACCCTAACTGAGATAAATGATAATATTGATGCTCCATAAATCCACCCACTAAAACTCAGGATGCTCATATGTTCCAAATAACCATTTAACAGTATTCGAGGTTTAACAGGTAAAACATACCAAATAAGCCATATACCTAGTATACGGGAAATAACCATACTAAATAGCAAACCTGTTATTCCAAAGCCACTAAAAATTAAAACGAGTGACAAAATCATTCTGAATACTTCAATGCACGCATTTATTTTGGACATCGCTCTAAATTTAGACACCCCTGCTAAAAACGAACTCAGAAAAAGATAATTGATCGCAAACAGAGCTATCGGAACGACATACCAAGAAACAGCCAGAAACGATTCATAAGGCCAAGTTCTTTCTAATACGGGCATTACAAGTATAAGCAGGATGGCAGAAAAAAATGATGCTATAACATTAGCAGAAAATAAGAAATTGACTGTCGAATCATTATCATTCTTACTCAATTGAGATAAAACTTTGATTACGGTATTTCTTAGACCACAACTCCCTACTATAATAACGACCTCAGTGACTAATAAAACAAGGAAATATGCCCCTACTTCTTCCTTAGACAGCATACGCACAGCAAATATTGTTGTCACCATAGATGCGATCATTCCAGCAATGCCGCCTAATGCCGCCCATGATGCTCCAAAGATATATTTTGTATTATTTGTCATTAAATTACTATATGAGGAAAATTTGACTTGGTAAAAAAAGAGGACAGAGTCGACATTTACCTTATGTCGTTTTAATTAGGAGCTGTGAATACAGATGTGTATGGTAACACCTAAATTTTAATCGTCACGGGTATAGAATCATCATATATGAATGGTTAATTTTATTATATCCTCTTACAAATACGTTGCACACTAAGTCCATCACCATAGGGATTATGAGCTCGACTCATAGCCTGATAAACACTGTCGCTAGTTAACACATCTTCCACGTTCGCGACTATAACGCACTTATCTGTACCAACCAGCTTAACGGTTCCCGCATCAACGGCCTCTGGCCTTTCAGTTACTTCTCGCATTACAAGCACAGGTTTACCTAATGACGGCGCTTCTTCTTGCACTCCACCAGAGTCCGTCAATATCAAATCGGATTGATCCATTAGCCAAACAAAGGGGGCGTAATCTAGAGGGGGGATCAGATGAGCATTGTTCAAATCTGAAAGTATTTCATTTACTGGTTTTTGTACATTTGGATTGAGATGTACCGGATAGATAAAATCCCAGTCTGGGTGTTTTGTCGCCAGTTCCTTAATGGCTCGGCAAAGATTTTCAAAACCTTGACCAAAGTTTTCACGGCGATGGCCAGTAATAAGAATGAGTTTTCTTTTTTTATCAGTGATCGTGTTAAGCAGCGATTCACCGAATAGTTCCTGCCAAATAGAATCAGGGTAGGAAGTGACTTTATCTCTCACCCAGAGCAAAGCGTCAATCACAGTATTACCTGTTACGATAATAGCTTGTTCTTGTATGCCTTCTTGTAGAAGATTGCTCTTGGAACCTTCTGTAGGGGCAAAATGGAGGTCAGCTATGCGACTGACCATCGCGCGATTGGCTTCTTCAGGGAATGGCGCCCTGAGATTTCCTGTTCTTAGTCCGGCTTCAATATGGCCTATTTTTACGTTTTCGTAGAAAGCGGCCAGTGCTCCCGCAAAGCAGGTTGTTGTATCACCTTGCACGAGTACTCTGTCTGGCTTTTCTTTACGAATAACATCTCGCAAACCCAGTAATGCTTTCGATGTGACATCGAATAGGTCTTGACCTGGTGACATGATATTTAAGTCATAATCCGGTGTAATTTCAAAAAGTTTTAGTACTTGATCAAGCATTTGTCGGTGCTGTGCGGTGACACAAACGATGCTTGTAAAATCTGCATGCTTGTTCAACGCACGTACTATCGGTGCCATTTTTATGGCTTCTGGCCGAGTACCGAATATAGAGAGGATTTTCATATTGTTTTTTTTAATGTTTTTATTGTGATTAAAGTCTATCGAAAGCAAAGGTTTAAATAATGATTCCTCTTGTATCAATCACAATTTTTTCTTTGAGGTCAGCGGCTTTGAGCTTGCAAAATGGTTTGTGATCAACTAAAAGTAAAATAATATCCGCTCGGGATAAAGCAACATCTAAGGAAACCAAATCAAATTCATCATGTTTATCGATGTTGGGTTCACAAACCAGGATTTCGCCTATATTATCTTTTTGAAGTTGTTGAACAATCCCTACTGCTGGGGATTCTCGTAAATCATCGATGTTGGCTTTAAAGGCTAACCCTAAACATGCAATAACCGGTTTTTTGAATTTTTTCGCACTTATTTTTACTTTGCCGATAACCCAGGCTGGTTTACTATCGTTAACTTCACGAGCTGTGCGAATCAATTTGGCTTGTTCTGGGTTTCTTGCCACAATAAACCAGGGGTCTACCGCGATACAGTGGCCGCCTACGCCTGGGCCAGGCTGTAGTATGTTGACACGAGGGTGCCGGTTGGTCAATTGGATCAACTCCCATACGTTAATCCCCTCTTCATCACAAATGAGTGAAAGTTCATTGGCAAAAGCGATATTAACATCGCGAAATGAATTTTCAGTGACTTTGGCCATTTCTGCTGTACGTGAGTCCGTTGCCAGGACTTCTCCTCGAACAAAAGTATTATAAAATTCTACAGCTTGCTCGGTTGACGTCAGGTTTACACCACCGATAATACGATCGTTTTCGACTAATTCAATTAAAATACGTCCAGGCAATACTCGCTCTGGGCAGTAGGCTACAAACACATCTTCGCCCACATTATGGCCTGCTTGCTCAAATATTGTTGCGACTTGTTCTTCAGTTGTTCCAACAGGGCTAGTTGATTCGAGAATGACCAAGTTTCCCTTTCTTAGATAGGGTTCAATTTTTGAGGCCGCATTCTTGACATAAGACAGATCAGGTTGGTAGTCATTTTGAAAGGGGGTCGGTACTGCAATGATAAAAATATCGGCTTCAACAGGTTCTAAAGAAGCCTTGAGATGTCCTGATTGGACTGCAGATTTTACCAATATATCCAGGTCGGGTTCGGTAATGTGAATGTCACCGTTATTTATAGTATCTACAATATGTTGTCTTACATCAACACCGTGAACTTGATAGCCCTTGGTCGCTAATAACGAGGCGGTTGGCAAACCGATATAACCCAAACCGATAACACAAATATTTTTTTCTAGCATCCTTAAATCCTGTTTTTTAAAATTAGTGGTTTTTATATCTGCGCGGAGTGATTAAGGTACGGTGTCATGGTACGTCTTTTATATTTTTTGCTCGTCATTTCAACTTGATATGAAATAAATAAAACGTATTATGTAACACTACACTTACATGATTAAGCGCCGCGGGTATAAATTCTTAAAGCTCTGCCAACACGACCTTAGCCTCTTCAGCCTCATTAAATCCTTCATCCAAAGTGAGTGCCTTGGTTAAATATTTTTTAGCCAGTTCCTTGTTGTTTATTTTGTAGTAGGCCATACCAAGGTGATATTGAATGGTTGCATTTTTTTGCTGTTTTTCTGCTGCAGGTGTAAGATAAAACACAGCTTGATCGTAATCTGCATTTTTGTAATAAATCCAGCCCAGTGTATCTAATAAGAGTGGGTTTTTTGCTTGAGCGAAGGGTTTAGCCAGCTCTACTGCTTTTGCTAAATTTTCTGCTGTAGGATTTGATTCTGAAAGAATGACAGCCAAATTGTTGCGTGCTATTAACTGATTGTTATTTTTTTCTAGAACTTGTTCGTACAGTTTTTTTGCTGCGCTATAATTTTTTTGCGATTCGTATAAGCTTGCTAAAGATATTTGTAAACCTATATCGCTTGGGATAGCTTGTAAGCCTTGTTGATAAATTAGCACGGCTGCTTTGTCTTGTTTTTTGGCTCTATACAGTTTGGCAAGCTGAAGGTATGGGGCCTGCCAATCTGGCTTCAATTGAATGGCTTGTTGATAGTTTTTTTTCGCTTTTTCAAAAGCACTTTCATTTTGAATACTGGCGGCACTATAAATTTTCCCAAGACTCAGATACAAAGCTGGGTTGTCGGGGTGATTTTTGGTTTGTTGTTCGATAAGTTTAATCGCAGCTGTTTTTTTACCTTGAACTAAGTAAAGTTTGCTCAGTCCTTCTGTTGCTTTGAGGTCTTGCGAGTTTGCCTTGAGTAATTTATTGAAAATAAGCTCTGATTGTTTAAACTTTTTTTGGCTTGCTAGAATTTGTGCAAGGCCGTAATCGCCATCTTGTGAATCTGGATATATGGTTGAGAGCTGTTTGGCGATGTGTTCGGCAGCATTCCATTCTTTTTTGATGGTATGGAGTGCCATTTTTTGTGTGAGCGCTTTTGCGTTATCAGGAGCTATTTTTAATACTTCTGAAAGTTCACTTAATGCAATGTCATATTCTTTTAAACCGACCAGTATTTCAATGTAGGCAAAGCGTAATAAACCATCTTTAGGGTTGGCTTTTACTGCGTCTTTAAGGCGTGTTTTAGCAAGATCCGTTTGCCCGCTCAAGGCATTGGCACGCGCTAACAACTTAAGCACCCCAGCTGAGTTGGGACGTTCTTGCGCAACGACTCGTAGATCAGCCACGGCTTCTTTAAGCTTCCCTTGTGCCAATGCGGCTTTGCCACGAATAAAAAGTGCACCAATATCGCCTGGAGAGCGTTTTAATACTTCTTCGAGTAGCACGGAGGTTTGTACCGTATTGCCTTGCTCCAGATTAACTGCCGCGAGTTTTGTTTTAGCTGAAATTGCACGGGGATGTGCCTCATCCGCTACTATGATTTGCTCATAGGTCTTTTTTGCAGAGCCCCAGTCTTTATTAACCTCATATAATTTAGCTAATGCGAATTGTAGCTCATAAGCTTGAGGTTGTGCAGCAATCCGTGCTTGAAGTTCCACTTCGGCTTCTTGTGAGCCCTGTTGGCGCATTATAAAGTCGGTGAGTAGCAGTGACCGGGCTACATCGTTACTGTCTTCTGCTATAGCGTCACGTAAGACTTGTTCTGCAGCGTCAAAGCGGTTGAGGTTGGTATAAAGTGCGGCAAGACGCGTACGATGCACCAGTTTATTCGGCTCCAGTATAACCAATTCTTTGAGCAGCCGTTCTGTGTCTTGCGGACGTTCAGCTTTGAAGAGAACGTCGGCGAGGGTAATGCGAACTGCCGCGTCTTTAGGGTTGGCTTCTATTGCAGTGTTTAGTGTTTTTTCTGCAAGATTGAGTTTGTTCTGACGAACATAGAGTACAGCCATGAGCTGGGCTGCACGAGCTTGAGCCTTATCGTTGGCAAAGATTTTTTCCAAACTAAGCAAGGCTTCTGATTCGTTACCTTCCCTAGCCATAATTTCAGCAGCCAGTACTTTAGCGCGAACGTTTTCAGGTTGAGCTACCAGTACAATATCAAGGTACTTTTTACCTTCCGTGAGTCGGTTACCTAACACATAGAACTTAGCCAGCTCTAACGAAGCATCAAGATGTTTTGGTGCAAGCTCTACAACACGGTTATATGCACCGAAGGCTTCTTTTAGGTCTTGTTGCTTTTCGTTAATTTGCGCAAAAAGATACCAGCCTTCCACACTTTTTGGATCGATTTGCAGGGCATTTTTAACTTCTAGCTTGGCTTTGGTGTAATTACCCGTCGTGAATTGTTGCTGTGCTTTATCCAGGTATTTTGCTTTGTGTTCTTCGCTGCCAGAGCAAGCGGTCAGCAAAACCATAATAAAAAGCAATCTTAGACTACGGTTAAACTTGATATTTATGTTGCTCATTGTTGCAACTCCAAGAAAGTATAAAATATGGCGCGTGGAATAGAGCAAGTTGCTGAATTCCAGATCAACAAACATACCTCTATGTTAAGTATAATTGCATACTATATCGATCTATAAAAAAAGCCCCTGCTTACATAATAAGCAGGGGCTTTTTTTATAGATTTACTCGTTTTTTACATTTTTTATGCAGTTGCTGACGTAGAGTCGCTTGTTACTACGCTGCGCTTACGTTTTGCGACTGCAACCAAACCTAGTATGCCAGAACCGAGTAGTAACACAGCTGGCGGGATTGGAACAGCCGTTATTTCCAATGATGCAGTATAAGCCCCCCCTGCAGCGCCTGTTCCTGTGCCAGAAACAACCATCGAGTAATCTCCTGCTAACAAGCTTATCTCCAAAGGCGCCCCACCAGAAGTCATACCCAAAGGCGCACCATGATCAGAAAAAATTGAAAATTCCAAATCTGCAACATCCAAGCTTGTCAAAAAAGGATGGTCGGTTGCAATCCCAGAAAAATTGCTATCATTCGCCAATGTAAAGGTATAAGCATGCTCAAACAAACCAACATCAACACTTTCTTGATTAAGATATACCTTATCAAACTCAAGATCACCTACATCACATGCAAAACCACCTGAGCAATCAACCATTTCCAACATGGTTGCAGCTGAACTCGCACCCTGCACGCCAAAAACAAGCACAACAACAAAACCTATCATCGTTGCTAATTTCTTAATTATCTTCATGATTTTACCCTTATGTAAGTATCTAACGATTACATGTCAAGCGACCACATCCTGTAGTCAGAGAAATGTAACAAACCACAACATATTTATCAATGATCTTTTGCTAGTATTATGGATTTAATTGTCGGCTAATAGATACATAGTCACGTCAAGCTCTGAGCTTTGTTTCTGCTCTATTTTGCAATAGTAGTCATCCGTTGTCTCTTTACACCCCACTCTGGCCTCTATGCGCTAGTTTTTATGCTTTATTCTTTAATTTAAGTTAAGGGCGCGAAAGAAATTTCGCGAATAATTGCTGGTTTTCCTTCAGTCGGGACTGGTTTTTCGATCGCTTGCCGATAGGTACAGGATCCAGATAATAATAATAATCTTCTATTGCTTCTCGTGATTTGTTCAGAACAGTGCCAATGAGATTGGCGTCGGCCAACAGGTCTGCCGAGCGCTTGAGTTCGTCTTCGTTGGTAACGCTATCTTCAGCTATGAGCAGAGTTGCATCGGCATGAGGGGCAAAGCCCATGGCATCATCTGAAACAAGCACAGGAGGAAGGTCGAAAATAACGTAGCGGGAGTCATAGCGAGTTTTGACTTCATCGACCAAGCGCTTCATTTTGGGGGAGGAAAGCATTTCGGAAGAATTGCGTATCGGTTTACCGCCAGGTAGTATAATCAAACGTCCGATACCTGGATTGAGTAAAAGTAAGTTCAAGGGTAAGTTAGAGGTTAAATAATCACTCAAACCTTTCGTCGTTGCTGGCAAGTTAAAATACTTATTGATACGAGACTGGCGTAAATCAGCATCGATCAACAGTACTGTTTTATCAACTTCCATCGCGATACTAATGGCAAGATTAATAGCGGTTAATGTTTTACCCGCGCCGGGTGCCGGGCTGGTCACGGCTAAAACATTTCCGTTTTTGTCTCTCATTTTTTTAAGTACCCGTGTACGCAGCTTGCGATAAGCATCGACCTCAACACCTGAATCCATACCCGCAATAATACGGTTTGCCTTTAACATTTTTTCGGAAATGTTGATTGGCGTTGTTTCTTTGTATGCAATTCCCGAAAGATCAGCGGTAGCAAGTATCGGGGGAACATCAAGGTCTTGGCCTGACATGGGCTTTCCTAAATTATTAATGGCTAAAATTCTTGTTACAACATATCGGTAATACGATTTTGCATTGAAAACCACAGCACATCAAGGGGTCGCCATAGATTGTGGATCGCCAGTGCAATACTGACAATACTGACGATAACCAGTGTAAGAATGAGCAATAACTTATTCACTTGCTGTCGTTTATCTGCATAATTTTCTATATAAGGGATCACGCCCAAGGGTTCTTGCTGTAATACTCGAACAATGCCCGCACTACCCTGTATTGAGCGATCCATAGCCTCTCTAAGCGCGGCGAAACTAATAGCGCCGAAAATCGAAAAAACAAAGCCCAAAAAAAGTATTGCTAATCGATTAGGTTTACTGGGCTTAAGTGGCAATACGGGTGGCTCAAGCAAGGTGAAGCGCTGTCCTTTTTGTTCCACTTCCAGCTCATGAGAAACCTGGGCGGCTCGCTGTTTAGTTTTGATCTCTTGATATTTTTCTACCGCACCGTCGTAGTCGCGAGCTAAATTACGATAAATACGTTCTATTTCTGGTGTGGCCAGTAATCGTTCTTCGTATTCTTTTAATTTTTCTTGAGCTTCTTCGCGTTCTATTTTTGTACTTGAAAGTTCCGCTCTAACGGCATTTAACTGTGCTTGCATAGAAATGTAGGCCGGGTTTTCTGGCGTTTCCGGTGTCATGGCGGTAGTTTGAGCCTCTTTCACAGAAGCTTCAAGCGAATCTACGGCACTTTTAAGCTTGACAACATCGGGGTGATTTATCGAATATTTTTTAGAAGTTTGCTGCAATAAAACACGTTGTTCTGCTAATTGTTGTCTTAATAGCTCTAAATTTTCACTGGTGCCAAGCTCTTCTTTTAAAGCATCAAGCTCTGCTTCTAGACGCAGCAAGTCGGGATGCTGCGCGCTGTAAGCTGATTTCATGCCAATATATTCGGTTTGCAGAGCACGCAAGCGTTCGCTAGGTTCAAGACTGATGCCACGGCTATCTGTAATGATGCGATCAGGTTGAATGTTTCGCAGTTCGGCACTCAGGAAGATGATCCTTTCATCTAGCATTTGCATGCGACGAGTGGTATCTCTAAGCTGCTGCTCAGTGCGCTCCATTAATTGTAAATTGAGCTGGGCATGCTCAGGTAGTTGACCTTGATGTTTTTTCTTGAATTTCGCCAGTTGAGTTTCTAGTTCAGAGATTTGCTGGCTCAGTTTCTCCGCTTCTCCAGTGAAAAACGTTGTTGTTTCTGCCGCTTGTTCGCGTCGTTCGCGGATATTTTCATCCAAGAATAACGAAACCAGTTCATTAGTTACACCTTGCGCCACCTGGGGATGGCTGGAATCAAAAGCGAGCTTAAATGCAATCGTTGCTTGTTGCGGTCGACCACTACGTGGGTCGATGACATCAGCACTGACCATTTCCAGGTTGATATCCTCGCGCATCCCCGTTGTGATTTCGTCCATCGTCAGACTTTCGCGCTCTTCCTGGTAGAGATTGTACTTTTCAATAATTTCTGTTAGTCCTCTACGGGTCATGACTCGCTGACTGATGACTTGTATGCGCTGATCTGCATAGCCGGTTACCGTCGAACGTACTAATTCTTCCGGGATATCCTGTTCTTCGATCAGGATCGTGGCATCCGAACGATATACTGAAGGTAAAGCAAATGCGACGATGATGGTTATAGCCAGGAGCAAACAGGCTGTCACGATAACCGGCCTTCGACGACGCCTCAGAATAGCTAGATAGTCATTTAAGTTTTTAGTTTCTTCTTCCACAATTGAACCTGTATTTGCTGTAACTACTCATCTAACCCAGCGATACGCCAAGCCAGCTTCGACACTATTTCCGCGAGCTGTATCTACTCGCACATCATATTTTTGCTGTCGATAACGATACAGAGCAGATAGCGTGATATTACGATTCCAACGCCAACTCAAACGGGAGTCCAACGAGATATAATTTCGGTCTATTCCTGTTATTTCGTCTCTTAAAGACTCAGTTCTAAACCCTCTCAAAAAAAAAGACGCGACCCACTTCTCTGTAATTTGTCGCCTTAAGATGACGCTTGCTTGGTCACGTAATACAGCGTAACCCGAACCGCTGGGTTCAATACTACGCTGCAGCGAAACTTCAACGCTAGTACGTTGCCAACTTTGTGTTAATGAAGCACGATATGATCCGCCAACATCTTTATCTTCCACTTTGAAAAGAGTACCAAAACTCACTTTCGAGTCTGTCTGCCGCACCCCTGCACCCAGTTCCAGCTTCATAATTTCCGTTAGTTTATATTCATAAGACCCTTGGATCCCTATATTCTTAAACTCGGAACCTCGGCTCGGGGAATTAAAGCGGGAGGCGTATAGTATCATACCAGCAGAAGCTTTAGCATCTAACTGATGTAACAAACGGGTTGACACAGTTTGGTTATCGTACGGAAATAAACCTGATGACTCTCCTTCACGGTATGAGACATCGTCAAAACTATAAGTTACATTGATCCGGTTATTAAAATTAATTTGATGTTGCCACGATGGACTAATACTAAGACGACGACGGCGCTTATTATCCTGAATCAGCCCCGTGTCTTCTATTTCGCTCACCAGAGTGGAATCGTATGCGTAATTTACAGCAAGTTCAATTTGACTCAACTCTGACTTTTTTCGCAAGAGCACATCACTATACCAATCATCACTGTCAAAAATTTGCTTATCATACTTGGAGGAGCGCAAACGCACAGAAGAAATAAGCTCAGTACGCGGTGCACGGTAACTCAACTTAAGCAATGGACTCAGCACTACTTTGGAAGTTTCTATTTGCTGGGGATTTTCCGAGAATTCGTCGTTACTCCGCGTCGAAAGTAATTGGTTATCGTTATATTGCACACTCGCATCTATAGACGGTTCAGTCAACCATAAGCTTGCTCTTGTTTCACTAATACAAAGCATGTTCAAACTACATAGAGCCAAAACAGCCTTAACTACCCATGATTTACAGATAAGATTTGTAGACGTTTGTCGGTAAGCAAACCCACTGAAGCACCTGTTCGTCAGCACATTCGGGACAATGGCGTGAAGTTGCTCCAACCACTTGATCCGGCATCGTAACTTACGGAACGGCAACAACATCGCCATTCCTCAACATGATGTTTTCTGAGAGGCGTTTTCCTTTTATATAATCATTGTAGTCGAAGTTAATGGCGGTCATTTCCCCTTCAATACGACGAAATATTTTGATTTTTCCTGCGTCAGAAAAAGGGGTCATGCCTCCAGCCAGGCTCAGGGCTTGCATAATATCCAGGTAGCTGCCTGCGGCAAAGACACCGGGATTATTCACTTTTCCTATAACATAAATCTTGTTACTTCCGACGCTAAGTACTGAGACATTGACCACCGGGTTGGCGATAAAATCTCCCAATTTTTTTGTAAGCTCTGTTCTGAGTTGCTCAATACTTTTGCCTGCGACAAGAATATCCCCCACCAAAGGAAAGGAAATGGCGCCATCAGGCCGAACTAAAATTTCTTTTTGTAGCCCTTCTTCTTTCCATACGGAGATTTCAAGAACATCTTCGGCACCCATTAAATAGGGAGCAAGTCGCTTTTCAGAAGCAACAGCACTGCTACATACTGTCAACACAAGAAGAAATAGTAAATATGGATGTCTCATTATTTTATAAATACCTGCACGTTAATTGCAATCTAGACAACCCAAAAAATAAACCACTATAATACAATAAGTTACGAAACCATCAAGCAATAAGCGGGTATTTTACCGAATACAAATGCTGATTGTAAACAATGATCTTTTTTTATTAAGAGTTAAACGATAAATAAACTTGTTAACATCATTAAATGTAATACTTTTCTTGCGTCTAACGACTTTTAGCTTTTCTTTTAATTAACGAGTGACTTAAGTCTAATAGCACGTCCTGTTTAATCCATCTGGCTAAAAACATCATCGCTATAGTCGACTGCGACTCGTCACTTCGCTATGTGCAAAAGCCCACGCTTCAAACGAGACAAGTATACAGACATCGATAACGACTGTAATGACTTCACGGTCATAGGGTGAAAAAATTAATTAGTTACGCATTATAAATTTAATTTTCCCATTTAAACTGAAATTCGACCTCTTCACTGTTTGTTTCACGTTCGTGCTCTATGCTAAATATGGCTCGAGCCGGGATATAAACCCGCTCTCCGGCAATTTGGATTTCAAAGGGTTTACCACTCTCCAGACAATCGGCCAAACGCCTTAGCTTGGCGGTAATTTCTTTTACCGGGTAGGTTTTTTCAATATCTCTGTCGGGTTTATTTTTCATATTTTAGCTTTTTTTATTCTCGGATAGCTTTCTGGGCTGGCGGTTTTGATCAACCGCGACATAAGTTAATGTCGCTTCTGTTACCTGAATCACTTGTTTTTGACTGCGATGACGTTCTGCATAAACGACAACATCAACGGTAATTGAGGTGTTGCCTATGCGGGTTACATCCGCATATAAATTCACCAAATCGCCAACAAATACAGGTTTGTGAAAGACAAAGGAATTAACGGCAACCGTAACGACGCGGCCTTGTGCTTGTCTATAGGCGACGACGCTTCCCGCTATATCAACTTGCGACATAATCCATCCACCAAAAATATCTCCAGCAACATTGGTATCGGTGGGCATGGCTAACATGCGTAATGTTGGACAGCGCTCCGGGAGCGAAATTAATTCCTCAGTGTCCATGGTATAGCCCATTTATTATGCTTTGATGATCTTTGAGCACCTGGTTTCGTTTTAGCTTCAGTGTCGGGGTAAGATGACCTGAGTCAACCGTCCAGGGTTGCGCCAATACTACTATTTTATGTACTTGAGCATAACCTGGAAATTGGTATAAGGCTTGCGATATTAAACGCAATAATGCTTCATGTACCTGCGACATATCATCGATTTCCCCCGCGCCGCGCCCCTGGCTGTTGAAATAACACTGCAACGCTTCTTTGTTGGGCACTAATAAAGCAACCAGATAGGGTTTACCTTCACCCAACACCATGACTTGCTCAAAGATCGGATCGGCACTGATCGCCGCCTCCATATCGGCCGGGGGAACCTTTTCACCATTTGCCAAAACAATAATATCCTTTATTCGCCCTGTAATATAGAGGTGTTTGCCTGTAATTTTCGCCTTGTCCCCGGTATGTAGCCAACCTTCTGCGTCGATCGCTTTGGCGGTGGCCTCAGGATTATTCCAGTACCCCATCATGATGCCTGGCGAGCGCACTAAAAGTTCATCCTGATCACCAATTTTAAGTTCAACATCGGCTAAGGCGATGCCTACACTAGTAGGTTCATTGTCTTCGATACGGTTGACACTGATAACCGGGCTGCTCTCCGTCATACCGTAGCCTTGCACCAGAGGGAGGCCGAAGGCGATGAACAATTTTGCTACAGGCTCTGAAAGCGGTGCACCGCCACAGACCGCAAAGCGGAGTTGTCCGCCCAGACGAGCCATGACTTTACCGGCTATTTTTTTCTGTAACAATGGCCACAACAATAATATTGGATGCCATGAAGCTCGTCCTTGGGAAACAAGAAAGCGACGCCAACCGACGTTGAGTGTCAATTCGAACAGTGCTTTAGCCAGCGCGCCAGATTCATTCACTTTCCCCCTGATTTTTAATGCCACTCGCTCAAATATACGCGGCACAGAAACCAAAACTGTGGGTTGAATCTTTAACAGGTCATCGGCAAGCAAAGGAATAGAGCGTGCATAAGCCACCGTGGATCCAGCCATCATCGGCATATAATAACCCGCCGAGCGTTCAAAAGTATGAGATAAAGGCAGGAAGGATAAAAAAACATCAGACGGATAACAAGAAACCATTTCCAGTGACCGTTGCGCATTCCAAAGAATATTATGGTGGCTCAGCATAACGCCTTTGGGGCGGCCTGTTGTGCCTGAGGTATAGACTATCGTTGCGAGAGATTCCGGCGCACTTAAATTTTTGGCTTTATGACCATCAGCGGCGTTATTTAACCAATGTTCGATTAAAATACAATTCGTATCGGCATACCCCGTATCAGACATCGAACCGGACAACAGCAAGACCCGTTGTATTTTAGCCGTGACCCCGACCAGCTCGGTCAATTGCGCTTCGTTTCCCAGCAACAGCACCTGAACATCGCCATCTTCCAGAATATAGGCTACATTGTCTGCGCGATCATCGACATAAAGTGGAATGACGACCAACCCCAACCCCAGCGCAGCCTGTTCGAACAAAACCCACTCCAGACAATTTGACATCATAATAGCAACACGTTGGCCTGGCTGTAGCTTTTCTTCCTCTAATGCGCTTTGCCATAAAACAACACGCTGCTCCATTTCAGCCCAGCGTGTATCGATCCACTGCTGTTTTTTTTCGTCAAACGAACGGTAAGCTGTGCTTGTTGCAGAATATTGACAACGTGCTAAAAATAGCCCGGATAACGTCCCGGCTGTTTCTGCTGAAATAACCCCCTCAACACGCCCTTTTTTATTTTGCATTAACGATCCAGTGCATCCCATCCTGGGCTAATATTAAAACGATCCCCATATTTTTCATGCAGTGCGATTTGTTTTGCCTTCATCTTGGCAACACCATTATTTTTAATATAGTTTACAGGCCCTCCTCTGAAGGGCGCAAACCCAGTACCAAATATCACACCGGTATCGAGCAAATCAGCATCAGCAACGACTTTTTCGTGCAAGCAACTGACACACTCATTTAATAAACGAAAAAGCAAGCGGTCGGTTAGATCTGCAGGGGCATTGGTGCTCTCAGTGGCCGTTTTTTGTGGCTTCCCTTTTTTGTATTCATAAAAACCTTTGCCTGTTTTGACACCCAACTGACCGGCATCAACCAAATTGGTTAACCGTTTGGGTATGTCGCCGCCAAATTGTTCTGATAAGTTTTTCGCAACTGACAAGCAAATATCCAGACCGACGGTATCGGCCAGATGTATGGGCCCCATAGGCATGCCAAATTTCAATGCGGCTTTATCTATTATATTTGCAGGCACGCCTTCTGACTCAAGAATAACGGCTTCCATTAGATAGGGCATCAATACACGGTTCACCAAAAAACCATGCGTACTGGTTACCGGCACAGGCAAGCGATCTATTTTTCTGGCAAAAGTGGCAGCACGCTGAGCAATATTTTTATCTGTTATTTCGCTACTGACAATTTCTATCAATTGCATTTGAGCGACGGGGTTGAAAAAATGTAGACCAACCAGACGTGTTGGATTCGCTAGGGCTTCACTGAGGATTTGTAGCGGAATGCTCGACGTATTGGTTGCTAACAAAGCATCTTTACGCATCCGAGGTTCTAACTCTTTAAAGAGTGTTTGTTTGGCTTCTACATTTTCAAAAATAGCCTCAACAACAACATCGGCTTTGGCAATGCCATTGCCTTCTATATCTGGCATTAAGCGGTCTAAAGCCGCTTGCACCAGGCGCGGCTGTTTCAATTTTTTCTTAAATAATCCGTTGGCTCTTTTCATCACCCGAGCCAAGCTTTCGCGATTTTTATCCTGGATTGTGACGGTCAAACCGCGTAATGCACACCAAGCAGCAATATCGCCGCCCATGACGCCGCCGCCAATGACATGCACATTTTGTGGTGCATAATTTTCCACGCCCCCCAGCGATTTAACCGCTTCTTGCAAAAAGAACACTCGAATTAAACTTTGAGCGGTGCTACCCAGTACTAAACGAGAGACGGAGGCAGCTTCTTCTGCAAGCATGCGCTGGCGATCGTCAAAATAGTTTTTCCATATATCAATCATGGCATAGGGTGCTGGATAATGCTCTTTTGAGGCTTTTTTAGCGACTTGTTTTTCAAGATACGTCGCCAATAATGGCCTGACCAGTCGGTTGTTAGTCCAAGCTTTCCAGCCACACGCTTTATTTACTTTAGGGGGATTTAAAGCCACTTCTTTCGCTGCAAAATGTAATTGGCGTGACGGCACAGCATAATCAATTACACCTATTTTTTTTGCCGCTCTGGCGCTCAAGGCTCGCCCGCTGAGCATCATATCCATGGCTGCGGGAGCACCTATCAGGGGAGGTAAGCGTACCGTTCCACCAAAACCTGGGTGAATACCCAGCTTGACTTCAGGAAGACCTAATTTTGTGCCTGCATCATCGTCAGCAATACGGTAACGGCAGGCTAAAGCAAGCTCCATTCCGCCACCCAGGCAAAAGCCATGGATTAATGCGATGGTTGGACACTTCAGCGTTTCTATACGATTGAAGATACGCTGCCCTCGCTGAATAATTTCGGTTGCTTCTTTTTGCCCACCCAGGTTTAAGAATTCATTGATATCTGCACCGGCAATGAAACCCTTTTTCTTGCGTGAATAAATGATCAATGCCTTGGGCAGTGCCTGCTCCAATTCACCCAAAATGTTATCCAGCTCTTCAAGTACAGCAGCACCGAGAACATTAGTCGAGGCTTCTTTTTTATCACACGCCAGCCAAGCAATATTATCGTCATCGCGTCCTAAAAACCAATGTTGATAACGTGATGTATTATTTATGGTTGACTCCAATACAGTTGACGATTTTTCTGTCCCCATTTGCTTGCTCGTGCTTTCTTGTCTGGTTGCCATTATTCGTCCCTCTCGACTAGCATTGCGCCTCCTTGCCCACCACCAATACAAAGACTGGCGATACCACGATGCGCCTTTTTCCGTTCAAGTAAATGCAACAGATGTAAAACAATACGGGCACCACTCGCGCCAACGGGATGGCCGATACTAATGCCTCCGCCATCAACATTGAGCTTGTCGCTATCGATTTCCCCCATAGCCTCTTGAAGTCCCAATTTTTGACGGCAATAATCCGTATCTTTCCATGCTTCAATACAACCTAGAACTTGCGTTGCAAATGCTTCATTGATTTCCCAGTAATCGATATCTTTGAGGCTTAATTGATGATGTCGCAACAAATCAGACATCGCATGAGCAGGCCCCAAACCCATTTGCTCAGGTTCTAATGCGGACCACTGTGCTTCGCTGATCCGTCCTAATATAGGTAAGTTATGTCTTTGAACAGCGCGCTCGCTGGCGAGTATTAGCATCGCGGCACCGTCAGTCACTTGCGCACTATTGCCTGCCGTCACTTTGCCAAAAGGACGATCAAAAACAGGTTTTAACTTAGCCAATTTTGCGATACTTGAATCACGTCGCAAGCCATCGTCCTCAGTATAGACATGCCCTGCAACATCATAAACTGGTTCGATTTCACTCAACCAGGCTTCATCTATTGCTTTGGCTAAACGTTGATGACTTTGCACTGCAAAGCCATCCATTTGTGTCCGGTCAATACCAAATCGATATGCAATATTTTCAGCGGTTTGTCCCATAGAGAGACCCACTACCGGGTCGCTTAAACCACGCAGTAGGCCAATAATCGGTTGCAAGTGTTTCGGTCTCAACTGGGCAATGGCTTGTATCTTGCTGCCAAAGCGCTTTGCCTTGGCAAAACCGGCCAACCAATTGACCATAAGCAAATTAAACAAGACAGGTGCATGACTCATCGCTTCTACACCACCCGCCAAAACCAGTTCAGAGCGCCCCGTGGTGATATTCAGTACGGCATTATCCAGAGCCTGCATACCCGATGCACAGTTCCGTTGCACTGTCCACGCCGGAACCTGGCTACCGCAGCCCAGGCGTAACGCAACAATTCTTGCAATATTAGCTTCATCGGCACCTGGCATCACACATCCGAGAATCACTTCATCAATCATTTCTGGCGAAAAATTTTGCCTGGCAAGCAGAGACCGTCCTGTTTGCACGGCCAAATTGGACGCCGTAAACGCGCCGGGTTTACCTTTTGCTTTTAAAAAAGGGGTTCGACAGCCATCAACCACATAGACATAACGATGTTGAGTGGATGGGGGTGGGCTTTGAAGTGTGGATTTGTTTGTCTTTGTCGGTGTGGTTTTTTTATGCGTGGATTTGGTTTTATGTTTAGTCATAAAAATGCGATCTCCTTATCGCGAGGAATGCAGGGTGCATCCGGATCAACAACGATATGTTGATAAGGAACGGGGACACAATAACGCCCTCGTTTTATTTCAGCCCGCCTTTACCTCTTCCTCTAATCGAAAAACCTTAAAATAGAACCACTATTCCTACGATTTTGCTCAAAGCTTCCGCGTCCTGCTCACGCATCTTGCCTGCATCCTTGTAGGCAATTAGAACGAACAAATATGAACTAATTTTAAGCACCAAACAGGGAAGTTATACGTTTCCGTTCCTAACAATAACACACCGTGTTTGACGCGGAAACCACACGCTATTAATTTCTTATTTTCGCCATGATCCAGGAGTGAAGTCATCGACGGCAATCACTGCGGCACGACTGGCATTGGCGACTCGTACAGCGTCTGCTTCTTCGCGGTTAATAATTTCCGCATCAAGCGCGTGATCCAGCAGTGTTTCAATAGTACCCTTGTCAAGTTTACCCGATTTCACAGCTTGCCTAATCCTTTGCTCAATAGGTTCGGCAGCAACGACCTGTTCTAAAGTCACCTCCAAGCGCCCCCGAGCATCTTCAATATCACGTGTAATAAAGACACCCTTGGTTAATCTGTCACGTACGCCAGACGGCGTTAAAATGAATTCAGCAACACGTCGCCCAAGAAGATCGCTGGCCCCAGTGTAAGGTTTACCCCAAGGAAAAATCAACGCGCGCAATACCCAGGAAACGGGTCGAACCGGGAAATTTCTTAAAAACTCGTCCAGTGCAGTCTGTAGCTTAAGCAGAGCATCATCACACGACCACTGAACTAAAGCATAATCATCCTGATGATTCCCTTCGTCGGCAAATCGCTTCAAAGTTGCCGATATCAGGTATAACTGGCTCAATACATCCGCTAAACGTCCGGATAGTTTTTCGCGCCGTTTTAACGATCCGCCCAAAACAAGCATAGAGACATCGGCGATTAGAGCAAACGCGGCGCTCATACGCGTAACTTGCTGGTAATAATATTTTGCAAGCGTCACTTCCGGTACAGGAACTAACCGGCCTCCGCTTAATGCCAGAAAAAAAGTTCGAGCAAAATTGCTGATCATGAAACCGATGTGAGCAATAAAGGCGCGATCAAAATCACGTTTCCCTTCTTCTTTGTCCGGGTTTTTTGCTGCCGCCAGCTCTTTAAGGACGTAAGGATGGCAACGAATCGCACCTTGACCAAAAACAATCAATGTTCGGGTTAAAATATTGGCCCCTTCAACCGTAATGCTGATAGGGATAGCTTGGTAAACACGGGCAAGTACATTGCGAGGCCCCAGAGAAATTCCGGCGCCACCTTGCACGTCCATCGCGTCATTCACTATTTCTCGCATTCTTTCGGTTAAATTATATTTAACAATAGCAGAAGCGACGGAAGGTTCTTCACCCAGGTCGATGGACTGAGCGGTCATAGCGCGAGCCCCCTCCATCATATAGGTATATCCTGCCATGCGAGCCAGAACTTCTTCCACCCCTTCAAAACGGCCAATAGGCATATTGAACTGCTTGCGAATGCGGGCATAGGCACCCGTAGCACGACAAACCAGCTTGCCTGCTCCGGTACTCAGCGATGGCAATGAAATAGCTCGTCCTGCGGCCAAACACTCCATTAACATCCGCCATCCCTGGCCAACGCGCGCTTCTCCACCAATGACCCACTCCATAGGAATAAAGACATCTTGTCCCGAGTTAGGGCCATTTTGAAACACCATATTAAGTGGATAATGTCGTCTGCCGATGTTGACACCCTCAGTGTCAGTGGGAATCAAAGCTAAGGTAATGCCGATGTCTTCTTGATCGCCTAGCAATTTTTCGGGGTCATATAAACGAAACGCCAAGCCCAGCACGGTCGCAACGGGACCCAGAGTAATGTAACGTTTATCCCAGGTAACGCGCATTCCCAGGGTTTCTTTTCCTTTAAAGAGCTGCTTGCAAACAACGCCACGATCCGGAATGGAGCTGGCATCGCTACCAGCATCGGGGCCGGTTAACGCAAAACAGGGAACATCCTGTCCTTTGGCTAGGCGTGGCAAATAATGCTTACGCTGTTCATCCGTGCCATAGCGCATCAATAATTCGGCAGGCCCCAGCGAGTTGGGGACCATTATGGTGACTGCTGCAGTAATACTGCGTCCCGCTATTTTCACGACAACTTGAGAGTGTGCTTGTGCAGAAAATCCCAAGCCGCCTTGTTCTTTGGGGATAATCATGCCGAAAAACTTGTTATTTTTGATGTACTGCCAAACTTCGGGAGGCAGATCATGAAGTTCTTCAGTGATATGCCAGTCATCCAGCATTTGGCACAGTTGATCAACGGGACCATCCAGAAAAGCTTGCTCTTCTTCGCTCAGTTGCGGTGCCGGGATCGCTAATAATTTTTTCCAGTTAGGTCGACCGCTGAAAAGCTCCCCATCCCACCAAACACTCCCTGCCTCCAGTGCTTCGCGCTCAGTCTGAGACATAGGCGGCACGGCAGCACAAAACAGAGGGAAAATTTTATCTGTAATTAATTTACGGCGTAGCGAGGGCCAGCTCAAAGGTATCGCCACAATGGCAAATAACAACCATAACATGGCAATGGTTATACTACTATACCCAGAGAAAAAGCTAATTGTCAGCAACAGCAAAGCCGATGTTGCAAGCCAAACCCATAAAGGCATACGTAAATACGCAAGCGTCCAAATACCGGCAATGCCTGCCAAGCAAAATCCTAATTCCACGCTGTCACTTCCTGGTTGATTTATCTTTACAAATAGAGCCCACTATCATTATTTTTGATGTCACTACCTTAAAACCCAGATAGCAACCTCTACAATACCAGCGGAACCACCCCGTATATTTCCGTGTGCCTATACCGCAAAACAACCTGCCCTCCCCCCACAATAAACAGAGGTAAAACAACGCCCACCATTACGGCTTTTTGTTGGTATTTTTCACTGCAATTTGAGTGATGTAGCGCACTATGCGTTCAGTATTGCAGCGGAAACGACGAACAAATTCTGCACATCCTACAGTGTTTTAATTTTTACCTTACTTCTTAAGACCACCTGAGCAGACTGATGTTCAACCTACTCAACTCAAATTACAAATTATGCAGGAATGACGCGCCTGTCAACTAAAATATCGGACACTAACTCTGAAAATCAAGAATTCCATTTGAGCGTGAGCCACTTTACTAAAACCCAACCCATGCACAACCTGAAAAAAATATATTGTCTAGATAATATACCCGTGGCGATTGATTGCCAGATTGAAGTTAAATAACCCTCTATTTAACTGTTTATTACGTCATGTATATTGCTAAACATACTTTGATGGATATAATATAGCGTTCTGAATAGGGGTGCTTATTCCGTGTATATCCTTAAATAAACCCTAATAACGATATAATTTGTGATTCGGAGTCGTTCCACTGCTTTTATAGCAGCTTCTGAGCCTAATTTTTATGAAAAAAGAGGGTAAATACAGTATGGAGATCGTTGCTCATCTTAGCAAGGCCAAAATCTCATGAACGTAAAATGCTTAACACGACAGGTTTTGAGTAAACAGGTTTTTAACTCGCCTCTGACTAAATCAACAACAATAGTGCTAAACCTTTCTCGCAGCAAAGTGACACTTGAAGAAGCAGCAACCATTGCTTTTAATGCAAGACGTTATGATGTTCGTTATAACTGCAAGCGAGATTTCCTGATGATTGAATTTGAAAGCGCAAAAGACAAGCTTCGATATGTCAAAAAAATTCCTCAATGGTTATGGAATCGAGGCTGTGTTTTGTGGGATTATAGCGCCAAAAGTCTTGATGAATGGGTTTTTGAGTCGAGAGTGTAAATACGACTTTTTTTGCTACCCTTAAGGACATGGCTTTTCCCATTAACTTCTCTCTATACCCATGGCGTTATGAATTTAGGTATGCGTCTATATTTACGTTAATCGATAGAAAACAACGTCGCAGTAAAATGCGCTAGTGTGTGCAAACAAATATTCTCTGAATTCAAATTACAATACATATTATGAAAATTCTCCACACCTCAGACTGGCACCTGGGTCGTTCACTCTATGGCCGAAAACGCGACGAGGAGTTCGATGCATTTCTATCCTGGTTGACCGAAACAATTCAGCAAGAGCAAGTAGACGTTCTATTAGTGGCTGGCGATATTTTTGACACGACGACTCCGACTAACCGGGCACAGGCACTTTATTATCAATTTTTATGTCGTGTCGCTGCGTCGTCTTGTCGCCATGTCATCGTAATTGCGGGTAATCACGATTCACCTTCATTTTTAAATGCGCCCAAAGAACTGTTACGTGCGCTTGATGTCCATGTCATCGGTTCAAGTACGGAAAATGGTAAAGATGAAGTCTTGTTGTTACAAAGCCAGGACGGCTCTCCTGAACTCATTGTTTGTGCGGTGCCTTATCTTAGGGATCGTGATCTTCGTGTAGCGGAAGCAGGGGAAAACATTGATGATAAAGAACGTAAATTACTTGACGGCATACGCGCTCACTATGCCAAGGTCGGCGCGCTGGCTGAACGCAAACGCAATTCATTAAATATTGATCTGCCAATCATTGCCATGGGGCATCTTTTTACTGCAGGAGGCCAAACGATTGATGGCGATGGTACCAGGCCGCTTTATGTCGGATCACTTGCTCAGGTGACTTCAACCATTTTTTCGAAGTGTATTGATTATCTGGCCTTGGGGCATTTGCATGGCCCTCAAAAAGTCAATGGCTCAGAGATAATGCGATACAGCGGTTCGCCATTGCCAATGGGCTTTGGTGAAGCTAAGCAAGAGAAAAGTGTCTGCCTCATTGTATTTTCTGGCAGAGAGGCCTCGGTAGTAGAAATTAAAATTCCAATTTTCCAGAGACTGGCACGTATACAAGGTAATTGGGATGAAATTTTTTCCCAAATTTTAGAACTGTCTGCCACTCAGGACAAAATTTGGCTAGAAATCATATATGACGGCGAAGAGATCATAGCTGATCTACGTGAACGACTGGAAGAAGCTGTTTCCGAAACCAAAATGGAGCTGCTTCGCATCAGGAACAACCGAATCATAAACCGTATTCTCAATCGCATTCATAATGATGAAACGCTTGATGATTTAAACGTCAATGATGTATTTGAGCGCTGCTTGGATCACCATAAGGTCGTTGATGAACAGCGACCAAAACTGTTGCGTGTTTATCAAGAAATTGTCATGTCTCTCCATGAAGAAGATATCCAGGCAGAATAGAGACTGATATGCGAATTCTCAATATACGCTTTAAAAATCTGAACTCACTCGTTGGCGAATGGACTATTGATTTAACACACCCAGCTTATACTTCCAACGGCATTTTCGCCATTACTGGCTCGACGGGGGCCGGTAAAACAACCATTCTCGATGCCATCTGTTTAGCGCTCTATGGCCGAACACCCCGTTTGAATAAAATAACCAAGAGCGAAAATGAAATGATGTCTAGACAGACGGGGGAATGTTTTTCTGAAGTCACCTTTGAAACCCAATCAGGACGATTTCGTTGTCACTGGAGCCAGCATCGGGCACACAAAAAACCGGACGGCGACCTTCAGGCACCGAAACATGAGGTAGCCGACGCTGATTCAGGAAAAATTTTTCAGACCTCACTTCGAGGTGTCGCGGAACAAGTGGAAACCACTACGGGTATGAATTTTGAGCGATTCACGCGCTCCATGCTACTAGCGCAAGGTGGTTTTGATATTTTTCTTCAGGCTGAACGAGGAGATCGTTCCCCCATTCTTGAACAACTAACCGGAACCGAGGTTTACAGCCAAATTTCCAAATCAGTTCATGAACGTCATTCCGCGGAAAGAAAAAAACTGGAAATTTTTCGATCTGAACTAGACGGAATACCATTGCTGAGCGAAGAAGAAGAACAGCAATTAAAAACAAGTATGAAGCAAAAAAATGCCCAAGAAATTGACTTAAATAAACAAATTGAACAAAAAAGGGCCGCAATCACATGGCTGGATGATATCGGAGATCTTGAAAAAAAATTGGTTCTTCTTAATCAGCAAAAACAGAGTTTGCTTGCTCTCCAAAAAACTTTTAAGCCGAAACTTAAAAAGCTTGAATATGCTAAACAGGCATTGGAGCTGGCCGTGGAATATACTCGTCTTGATTTTTTTCGACAGGACCAGGAAGTGAATCGTCAAAGCCTCAGCGAGTACCAGCATAGGGTACCGAAAAACAAGACCGAAGTGCAACAGGCTGAAAAAGAGATGAAGCAGGCGAGTGAAAAACTGTCACAAAAAAAAAATGAGCAAAAAAAAGAATACTTAGTTATTCGTAAAGTTAGGGAGTTGGATTTCAAAATTGGAGAGAAAGAGGCTTCGTTAAAAAAAGTTTTGAATGTCATTGCAGAGAGCGAAAAAACACTCGATACCCTACGCACCAGAAACAAGGAAGAGAGTCGTAGCCTCGATACAAAAAAAAGTGATTTCGATGCCATTTTGAAAGTTCTCGAAAAAAAGAAAGCAGATGAAGGACTTATTGAACATCTTGCCGGAATTCGGAGCCGCTTTGATTTACTCAGTGAAACTGAGGCTAAACACCGTCGCCAGCTTGATGAGCTTAATACCGCTGAAATGCAAAAGAGTAAAGCGCTTCAGTGGTGGAATGAGCAATCAAAAATTCTAGAAATTGATAAAGAAAAATTCTCTATATTACAAGAGAAATTAGCTCAGCAACAGATTACACTTAACCAAACATTAACGGGCCGAGAGATTTCAGACTGGCGAAAGTCTCTCTCTAACATTAAAGAAAAAAAAGAGATTCTTGATCGCGTCAGTGATTCGATTAACTCACTGGCTGAATTGAAAAACAAACTTAGTAAGCTTCATCTCCAATATGAACTTCTTATCTCTGAAAATAAGTCTTTAGATCTGAAGACTCAGGAGCGAACCGAAAAAAAATCAAGGATTGAAGAGAAAATAAAAAAGCTTGAAACGCGGCTTTCCAAGGTGAATAAAATTTTGAGTTTTGAGGGGCATCGGCATCAACTTCAAGATGGTGAGTCATGTCCACTTTGCGGCGCAAAGGCACATCCCTTTGTTGAGGGTGAGGGGAATACCCCGGCTCCCGATGAAATAACCCTTGTTTTAAATCGTATGAGGGCTGATTTTAAAAAAGAAAACGAATTAATTTCTGACTTTAAAATAAAACGGACTGAAATCACGAAGGATCTGGCGCAAATTACGATTCAAAAAAAAGAAATAACTAACAACGTCGCCGCTGAAGAGGTTAGGGTTCGCAAAGGCGTTGTCATTCTCTCTATTGATACTTCGCATAAAACATGGGCCGAGGCCATACCACGCTTACAGCAGGAAAATGACGGCAATTTGGAAAACGCGTTAAAGGTCGTGCAAACCGCCGAGGGGCATGAGAAAGAAAGGGTAACGATGCGCGAGGCTATGGAAAAGGCACGAGAAGCCGCCGTGCAATCGGATCGGAAAATTCAGGTCTCTATTCACCAAAAAGAGTCCGCTGAGTGGGCGGTTAATCGAGTAAAAAAGGAATGGGATGTGCAATCAAAAGCGTTGCAAAAAGCTCAAAATGAATTATTACGTGAGCTATCATCGTATGGAATAAAACACCTGAATCTGAATGCGCTGGATAAGGTTTTTCTTGAATTAACTACACGCCGAGACCAAAGGCTCTTTCAACAAAAAAGAAAAGTTGAAATGGAAAAACAACTCTCAGCTCTGGAGTTTCAGACACAGCATCAATCCAGGCAAATCACCCAAGTTGAACGTGAGCTGAAAAAACAGAGGGGTGAGCATGACGCCTTAATCAATGAACGAGACAATTTGACTCATGATCGGCATAAAATTTTTGATAATAAAAAACCAGATGACGAAGAATTACATCTTTCTTTACGCATCGATCAATGCGAAAAACATCTCGAAAGTTCACGCCAACGCTTCAATGTTGCAAATCAGGAATTCGAAAAATTAAAAAATAGTATTAAAGCTATTGAAAAAGCGATGCTGACCCGAGCGGAAAAGTTGAAAACCGAAGAAGCAGCATTCCAGATACGACTTGGTCTGTTTGGTTTCAGTACTGAGGTAGATTATCAAGCCGCTTTTTTGCCTGAAAATGAGCGTAAAAATTTGATGCAGCAAGCTGAACAGTTGGCGGCTAAGCAAACGGCGTTGGACGCAAGGTATCAGGAAAAAATCGCACAGCTACAAACAGAGCAAAAAAAACAGGTAACAAATCAACCTCGTGAGTTGATTGCGCAAGAATTAGACCATTTTGCAAACAGACTGAAGGAGCTCCAACAGCAGCTTGGCGGCATCCAGCAAAAGCTAAAAGACAATCATGACTTGAGATATCAACAACAAGAGCGAGTTAAAGCGCTTGATGCACAAAAACGCGAATATTCACTCTGGGATACCTTACATAATTTGATTGGATCAGCAGATGGTAAAAAATACCGCGACTTTGCCCAGGGACTGACCTTTGAAATGATGATTGGGTATGCAAACCGGCAATTGCAAAAAATGACGGATCGCTACCTTTTAATCAGATGTAATAATCAGCCGTTGGAGCTTAATGTGGTGGATAATTATCAAGCAGGGGAAATTCGATCAACTAAGAATCTGTCAGGTGGTGAGAGTTTTCTCGTTAGTCTTTCTCTGGCGCTTGGCCTATCCCACATGGCAAGCAAAAATGTCCGAATTGATTCTCTATTTTTGGACGAAGGGTTTGGCACCCTAGACGAAGACGCTCTGGATACGGCTCTTGAGGCTTTGTCAGGATTACAAGAAGAGGGTAAATTGATCGGTGTGATTTCGCATATTTCAACGCTCAAAGAGCGAATCAGTACCCAGATACAAGTCACGTCTCATGCCGGAGGAAAAAGCGTGATCAGTGGGCCTGGGTGCGGTAGATCCACAGAGTGACGAAACTTCAATCTGAAACCTAAAAAGCGCAATTGACCCACGAAGTATAGCATTTATATCAGGTTTCCTGGGTGTAAATTCTAAATCCGCCTGACGATGCGGAAAAAAATCTGGCAACAAATTAAGGTGACAGCGATTTTCCCCGCGACGTTATTCGAATCCCTATCTTGCACTATACGCCCTGAAAGAAGTGCCCTTGGGGTACGCCCTGAAAGAAGTGCCCTTGGGGTACGCCCTGAAAGAAGTGCCCTTGGGGTGCGCCCTGAAAGAAGTGCCCTTGGGGTGCGCCCTGAAAGAAGTGCCCTTGGGGTACATTCGCGTCCAACTGCATTTTCCAAATTAAACGCGACAGGTCTATTGCGACAAACTTGCTTGAGCCTGGATAAACTCAGCGACATGACTTTTTAAAAAGTTGAGCTGACCATGAAAAAAATGTCCGGCCTCGGGTAAAGCAATTAACTTTGGAGTCGGTGACATGTGTTTGGCCCAGCGCACAACTTCAGTATATTTTACAATGTCATCTTTTTTGCCCTGGATCACTAGCCACGGACATTCGGGCTGGGCTAGCGATGTGAAATCAAATAAATGGACGGCTGGCGCAATACTGATAAGTCCTGCTATGTTGCTTTGTCCTGCCGCGCTGAGCGAGGTATAACCGCCAAAAGAGAAACCAGCCAACCACAAAGGCAAGCCTGGATTGTATTGCTGCCGTAACCAGCTCATCACTACCAAGGTGTCTAATGTTTCGCCTTTACCTTCACCGTATTGCCCTTCACTATTTTCAACACCTCGAAAATTAAAACGCAATGCGGCAAAGCCCTTGTCGTTGAATGCTTTGGCGAGAGAGTGCACTACTTTATTATTCATGGTTCCTTCATGTGATGGGTGCGGATGGCAAATGACGACTAAGCCTGCAATCGAGGTCGGCGTGCTGAGTATACCTTCCAATTTTCCAGCAGCCCCAGGAATCGATACGGTTTTTCGTTTGGTTTGTGACATTGCAATTAAATTAATATTATTTTAAGGAATAAGTTCAGGTATAGGCGCTGCACCACTTTTTTAAAAACTGTCAGCTAACTTTACACTGTAATGCTCAATACGGATATATTGTTAGTGTAAAGTGCTTATACATCATGTGCTTGTGGGTTATGGTATCATCTTTGTATTATTTAAAATAATACATAATAATGATAGTGCTATGTTTGACAGTGAGGTGGTTATGAGAGAAAAAAATACAGGCAGTCGTCAATATTTTGATTTTGATTATTGGGCCGAATTAGCAAAAAATGATCCAGTACAATTTGAAGAAAAGCGCTCTGCCGCAATTGAAGAAATGATTGCAACCGCACCACAAGCGGCAACCCGAGACCGACTTCGGAAATTACAGTGGCGGGTTGATGCAGAAAGACGGACGAGTAAAAACCCAACACAGGCCTGTTTGAGAATTTATAACATGATGTGGGAAAAGGTTTACGGTGGTGACGGCTTGCTGCACTCACTGAATACGCTGCTGGAATACAATGCGGGCAAGATGGCGGACAACAAAGAGAAAAAAGAACAAAAGTCCGCAGAGATATTGATCTTCCCTGAGGGGACATAGCCTTGCTGGTCAGCCAAGGCCAAACTCAGGTGAAAGCAAAGAGTAGGAGCCAGCCAGCAACTTAAGTTCTTACAGATCAATACTCGGGTATTGCGGCGGCGGGAGAGGTTGAATCTCCCGCGTGAGTGGCGACTTTAGAAACACGGTTTTTCTGGTGCAGTATTAAATCGTTTCAGTGAAGCCTGGATCTCGTTTTTGGCGGAGTCAGCATCTTCCCAGCCATCTATTTTCACCCACTTATTAGATTCCAAATCTTTGTAATGCTCAAAAAAATGAGAAATTTGATTTAGTAGTGGCTCAGGCAAATCTTTGGCTTGTTGGACGTGATGATAAAGACTGGTTAATTTATCCAGGGGTACGGCGAGAATTTTTTGATCACGTCCAGATTCATCCGTCATGTTCAGCATGCCAACGGGGCGACAGCGAATCACCGAACCACTAATAAGTGCAACAGGAGAAACAACTAACACATCAACAGGGTCACCGTCTTCTGAAAGTGTGTGAGGGATATAGCCATAATTACAAGGGTAAAACATTGCAGCGCTCATGAAGCGGTCAACAAACATCGCCCCGGTGGTTTTATCTACTTCATATTTTACCGGATCTGAGTGTGCAGGAATTTCTATTATCACGTTGATATTATTAGGAATATCATCGCCTGATGTGACTCTGTCCAAATTCATATTCAATTCTCCATAAATTTTAAGTGGGCGGATTATACCGGGTTAGAGCCGTTTTACCTATTTTGTGCTGAATATAGGATCTTACGCCGGTTGTTATTCTTAAGTAATCCTTTATGCTTGATGATGATAATTGATCGAGGCTTAGGTTTTGTAATGTAAAGTCATATAGAGAGGGGGTTCTCCATGAGTTTTGCAGGCATTATTCCGTTAGCACTGGGTGGGGTGGGGTTATACGCTGCCAATGAAGTTTATAAAAAAGTTAAAGAGTACGATGGTGGGACAGGGAAGATCGCTGAGATTTCAGAAGCGATTCATCTTGGAGCCATGGTTTTTATACATAGAGAATACAAAATATTAGCGATATTTGTCGCCATTGTTATGGCATTCCTCTGGATGTTTTTGGGGTTTAATACCGCATTCGCCTTCATTGTTGGGGCTTTGGCTTCCGCATCAGCCGGCTACATTGGTATGTATACGGCAACCCAGGCGAATAGTCGTACTACGGTTGCTGCGCATGAAAAAGGGGCAGCAGAAGCACTGACAGTTGCCTTTTTGGGTGGCTCTATTATGGGTCTATGTGTTGCCTCAGTGGGTTTGATGGGATTGGGCTTGCTGTATTTGTTTTATGGCGGTGATCCTGAAACGGCTCATGCCATTCATGGCTTTGGCATGGGGGCCTCCGTTGTTGCTTTGTTTTCACGTGTTGGCGGCGGCATTTTCACCAAAAGTGCCGATGTCGGAGCTGATTTAGTTGGTAAATTAGAGGCTGGCATTCCTGAAGACGACCCCAGAAACCCTGGTGTTATTGCGGATAATGTGGGTGACAATGTGGGTGATGTTGCCGGAATGGGCTCCGATATTTTTGAATCCTATTGCGGTGCGATGATAGCGACTATCGCGATAGCGTCAACACTCAGTGTGGCGGCCTTGGCAGAGTTAGGCAGCCAATCGCATCTTATGTTTCTGCCCTTGGCCTTAGCTTCACTCGGCTTGCTGTGTTCTATTGCGGGTATCCAGTTAGTGCGCAAATACAGCGCTAAATCCCCAGACGTTGCATTGCGTATTGGTACAATCGGTGCCTCGGTTATTTTTATAGTGGTTGCTTTGTTATTCATCTCCATGGTCGATGTGACTTCAAAAATATGGGTAGCGGTGCTAGCTGGCGCTGTAGGCGGAATTATTATTGGCCTGGTTACGGAATACTATACTGGCGGGAAACCAGTAGAAAAAATTGCTCGCTCAGGCGAAACCGGCCCAGCTACGGTCATGATTTCTGGTTTAGCCGTAGGAATGCAATCCGTTGCCATACCCATGTTAACCATTAGTGCCATTATTTATGTATCCAGCGAAATGGTCGGTTTGTATGGTGTCGGGATTGCCGCAGTAGGCATGTTGGCAACGGTGGGGATTACGATGGCCATTGATGCCTATGGGCCGGTCGCAGACAATGCAGGGGGGATCGCCGAAATGGCTGGGCTTGGAGAAGACACCCGTAAAATTACAGACTCCCTGGACGAGCTAGGCAATACCACTGCGGCGATAGGTAAAGGCTTTGCCATTGGTGCTGCTGCTTTGGCCGCATTAGCGATTATTGCCGCTTTTGTTGAAACAGTGACATTACATAACCCTGAATTTTCTCTGATTTTGAGCGAACCAAAGGTGCTGATTGGCCTGTTTCTGGGCGGGATTTTTCCGCTGTTGGTGGCCTCAATTACAATGACAGCAGTGGGTGATGCCGCTTTTGACATGATCAAAGAAATTCGTCGTCAGTTCAAGGAAATTCCTGGTCTGCTTGAAGGTACCGCTCAACCGGATAATGCACGCTGTATAAAAATCGCGACCGATGCAGCTTTAAAAAAGATGATACTGCCAGGGGTTTTGGCTGTGGCCGCTCCCGTCGTGGTTGGTTTTGGCTTGGGTGCGGAAGCGCTGGGGGGAATGTTAGCTGGCGCATTACTGGGTTGTGTGATGATGGCATTGATGATGGCCAATGCAGGAGGCGCCTGGGATAACGCAAAAAAATATGTAGAAAAAGGAAATTTGGGTGGTAAAGGGTCTGATGTCCACACAGCTGTTGTTGTCGGTGATACTGTAGGCGATCCATTTAAAGATACCTCAGGGCCATCCATGAATATCCTGATCAATGTTATGGCTATCGTCAGCCTGGTCATTGCACCTTTGCTCTCTTTGTGAAAAAAATAAATAAAGAAGGTCGGACAAACAGGATACGATCCAACCTTTATTACCGTAGCGCTTATAGGCATAAGACTTTAACCTAAAAAACGCAGTTGGACGCGAATGTACCCCGAGGGCACTTCTTTCAGGGCGCACCCCAAGAGCACTTCTTTCAGGGCGCATAGTGCAAGATAGGGATTCGAATAACGTCGCGGGAAAAGTCGTGGTCACCTTAATTGATGATCAAACTTTTTCCCGCATAGCTAGGTAAATTAAAAGCTTGCGATATACATCGTGGATCAACTGCGTTTTCTGGATTTGAGTACGCGACCCAAACTTTGCAATGCGTGAACGACTACAATCAATAGCCTTAATTCTTTACAGTGAGACCTTAAACCGTTTTTTCAACTTTTTTGGTACGGCAATATTTTTTAATGTGACATATTGGGGCAAACCTTTGCGATAAGGAGGATAATCTTCTCCTTGTATCAAGGGCTCCAGGTACGTCCGGCAAATATCCGTTATTTCAAAACCATTTCGGGATATGAAATTTCTGGGCATCATTTTTTCAACGTTGGCAACGTCAGCTAATGAGGCAGAGCCTATAGACCAACGATAAGGCTTGTCTGATTTACGAACGATGGTTGGCATCACTGCATTTTTACCTTTTAGTGCTAATTCCATTGCCGCTTTACCGAGCGCGTAGGCTTGGGCAACATCATTTTTTGAGGCAATATGGCGTGCGGCGCGTTGTAAGTAATCGGCAACAGCCCAGTGATATTTATAGCCAAGCTGTTGTTTAATCAATTCAGCTAACACGGGAGCTAAACCACCGAGTTGAGCGTGGCCAAAGGCATCTTTACTTTCTGCTTCAGCTAGAAATCGTCCGTTCTCATCACGTACCCCTTCTGACGCGACAATAACGCAATAACCATATCGTTTAACAGATTGTTTGACACGACTGAGGAATTTTTTCTCGTTAAACGCGATTTCCGGGAATAAAATAATATGCGGGGCATCACCTTCTTCCTGCGCCGCTAAACCACCCGCTGCGGCAATCCAACCGGCATGTCTGCCCATGACTTCCATAACAAAAATTTTGGTCGAATTTTTAGACATGGAGCGCACATCCAAGGCGGCTTCTTTTGTTGAGATGGCCACATATTTGGCAACTGAGCCGAAGCCAGGGCAGTTATCAGTGATGGGGAGATCATTATCGATGGTTTTCGGAATACCAATGCAAGTGATAGGGTAGTCAAGCAATTCACCTATCTGAGAAATTTTATGAGCGGTATCTTGCGAGTCCCCTCCCCCATTGTAAAAAAAATACCCTATATCATGAGCCTGGAATACGTCAATAAGACGTTCATATTCAGCCCTATTCTCATCCAAACTTTTCAATTTGTAGCGACAGGAACCAAAAGCGCCCCCTGGTGTATGGCGAAGTTTGGCGATGGCAGATGCTGATTCCTTACTGGTGTCGATGAGATCCTCTGTCAAAGCGCCGATGATACCATTGCGTCCGGCATAGACCTTGCCCATTTTGTCTTTATGTTTCCGGGCTGTTTCGATCAGACCACATGCTGAGGCGTTGATAACGGCAGTGACGCCCCCAGATTGTGCATAGAAGGCGTTTCGTTTTTTCATGACTCCTCTCCTTGAGTTGTTTTCGCTAGTGAAATCGCTGGTTTTGACACTAACCTTGATGCCTTGTTGAGGTCAACCATTTTGTTTGCGTGCTTCTTGTTGGTTACCGTAAGTTTTCTAGGTTTAACCAGGTTGATAAAAAATTGGCTTGGTATCGATCCAGATTAAATCATAAATGTAATCTGTTTATAGCTTAAATATACGAATTCAGGCGGCTCTAAGAGCATCGGGGTCTGATTTTTTATGAAACGATAGCGGTTACATGTTTTTTATCAAGCCAGGCTTGAATTTTTCGGAGGGGTGCTATAAAAAGGGGGAGTAATTTACGTTTAAATCTCAATTGTCACAGGTATATACCCTTGGCGTTATAGATCTTAGGTGGTAGTGCGTGCAGATGTGGGTGAAAACACCTAAATCTATAACGTCATGGGTATATAATGAAAATTCATTGACTTAGCCTGGCGCAAGCGTTAGGTTTAGTCTATTTTAAGTGCTTGTCAAAATCAGCTAACATCTAGGAGTGGAACGCTGTTATGAGAATCGTGTTATTGGGGGCGCCTGGGTCAGGGAAAGGAACTCAGGCAAAATTGCTGGTTGAAAAATATCAATTTCCACAGGTATCCACAGGTGATTTGTTGCGCGAGGCGGTGACTGCGGGTACCCCACTGGGGTTGCAGGCGAAAGCAGCGATGGAGGATGGGCGTCTGGTATCAGATGATATCGTATTAGGCATGATAAAAGAAAGATTATCACAGCCCGACGCACAAAATGGTTTCGTTTTAGATGGTTTTCCTCGCAACATCCCTCAAGCTGAAGCATTGGATCAAATGTTAGAGCAGATGGCTAAGCCACTGCAGCTGGCTTTATTGGTTGAAGTGGATTTCGATGTTTTGATGCAGCGATTGACTGGGCGCCGAACCTGTGAATCTTGTGGTCAGATGTATAATGTCTACTCCTCTCCTTCCAAATTAGAAGATCGTTGTGATAAGTGTGGTGGTAATTTACGCCATCGAGCTGATGATAATGAAGAGACGATATCTAACCGGTTAAAGGTTTATGAGGCTCAAACAACACCTGTTATTGCCTATTATAAAGATCAAGGCAAGTTGCGAGTGGTACAAGGTATTGGTGAAATAGCGGATGTTTACGCCGCTATTGATCGTGCAATAACAGATATGGTGCAAGCTCAGTCTCAGATAGATCTGGAGTCTATTCCATCAGCCCCTGAAAAAACAGTTGTTGAGCTACCCGTTTTACGCAAAGAGATTGCTGAACAAAAAGCGGTAGAAGAAGACAAACGAATTGCGAAAGAGAAAAAAATAGCCGAAAAAAAGGCAAAAATGATAAAAGAGGCACGAGCAAAAGATGCGGCTATAAGAGCTGCTGTTAAAGCTAAAGAAGAAAAAAAAGAAGCGGAGGGAAAAGAGCAAGCTGTCGTTGCCGCGCAGGTAAAAAAAGCCGCAAAGAAGAAAAAAGTAGTTAAAAAGGCGATGGCTAAAAAAACGGCAAAGAAAAAAGTAGTTAAAAAGGCAGTCGCTAAAAAAACAGCTAAGAAAAAAATAGTTAAAAAGGC
>VAPM010054038.1_pt1 | contig 41914 bp, 39 predicted proteins | sample 3395091 | NCBI WGS metagenome assembly VAPM01 (sample SAMN08290445, study PRJNA428436) | hydrothermal vent metagenome | isolation source: Deep-sea hydrothermal vent chimney 3 | place: Pacific Ocean: Juan De Fuca Ridge
ACGCGGAAAAGATCGGCGTCAACGTCGACGACCTGCTGGTCTCGCAGCCGGACACCGGCGAGCAGGCCCTGGAGATCACCGACATGCTGGTGCGCTCGGGGGCCGTGGACGTGGTGGTGATCGACTCGGTGGCGGCGCTCACCCCCAAGGCGGAGATCGAGGGGGAGATGGGCGATTCCCACGTCGGGTTGCACGCCCGGCTCATGTCGCAGGCGCTGCGCAAGCTGACCGCCAATATCAATCGCTCGAATACGATGGTCATCTTCATCAACCAGATCCGCATGAAGATCGGTGTGATGTTCGGCAGTCCCGAGACCACCACCGGCGGCAATGCCCTCAAGTTCTACGCCTCTGTGCGCCTCGACATCCGCCGCATCGGCGCGATCAAGAAGGGCGAGGAGATCATCGGCAACGAGACCCGGGTCAAGGTGGTCAAAAATAAAATGGCCCCGCCGTTCCGCCGCGCGGAATTCGAGATCCTCTATGGCCACGGCATCTCGCGCGAAGGCGAGCTGATCGACCTGGGCGTGGCCAACGGCTTCGTCGAGAAGTCCGGCGCTTGGTACAGCTATGGCAGCGAGCGCATTGGTCAGGGCAAGGACAACGCCCGCGAGTTTCTCCTCCAGCACCCCGAGACCGCCCGGGAGATCGAGGAGCGGGTCCGCGCGAAACTGCTGGCGCGCCCGAAGCCCGCGCCCGAGCGTGAAACGGCTGCAGTCGAAGAGGCCTGAGGTCGACCCGCGGCGCGTGGCGCTGGACCTGCTGGCGCGCCGCGAGCACTCCGCCGTCGAGCTGCGGCGAAAGCTCATTCGGCGCGGGGTGGAGGCCGGGCGGGCCGGGGAGGTGGTGGCGGGGCTCGCCGGCGAGCATCTGCAGAGCGATGCGCGCTTCACCGAGGACTACACGGCGAGTCGTAGCGGGCGCGGCTACGGGCCGTTGCGCATTGCCGCCGAGTTGTACCAACGGGGGGTTCCGGACGAACTGATCGCGCGCTTTCTGCATGCGGACGATCCGGATTGGTCGGGGCGCGCGCGCGTAGCGCGCCGCAAGCGCTTCGGCGCGGAAATCCCGATCGATCCCGGAGAGCGCGCCCGCCAGGCACGTTTTCTGCGTTATCGCGGCTTCACCTCCGAGCAGATCCATGGGGCCCTCGGGCCGGACGACACGGAATGAGTCCGGCGCCGCTCCCCTACGCCGCCTGCCTTCGCCTAAGCGCTTGAAACTTTTACCCCGAAACGGGAAACTGTCGGCATGATCCGGAGTAACGAGCTGCGCCAGGGGTTCCTGGACTTCTTCCGCGAGCGGGGCCACGAGGTGGTGCCCTCGAGTTCCCTCGTACCCGCCCGCGACCCGACGCTGTTGTTCACCAACGCCGGCATGATCCAGTTCAAGGATGTGTTTCTCGGCCTGGAACCGGGACCGGGGCCGAGGGCGGCGAGCGCCCAGCGCTGCCTGCGTGCGGGGGGCAAGCACAACGATCTCGAGAACGTCGGCTACACCGCCCGCCACCACACCTTCTTCGAGATGCTGGGCAACTTCAGCTTCGGCGACTACTTCAAGCACGAGGCGATCGGTTACGCCTGGGAATTCCTGATCGGCACGCTCGGATTGCCGCCCGAGCGGTTCTGGGTCACGGTCTTTGAAGAGGACGACGAGGCGGCGCGCATCTGGCTCGAGGAGATCGGCGTGGACCCGGCGCGTTTCGCGCGCATCGGCGCCGCGGACAACTTCTGGTCGATGGGCGATACCGGTCCCTGTGGACCGTGCTCGGAGATCTTCTACGATCACGGCCCGGGCGTCGCCGGCGGCCCGCCCGGCTCCCCGGACGCGGACGGCGACCGCTACGTCGAGATCTGGAACCTGGTCTTCATGCAGTACAACCGGGACGCCGCCGGCACCCTGACGCCGTTGCCGCGGCCCTCAGTCGATACCGGCATGGGCCTGGAGCGGCTCGCCGCCGTCCTGCAGGGGGTGCACAGCAACTACGACATCGACTTGTTCCAGGGGCTGATCCGGGCCGCCGCCGAATTGGCCGGCACCGACGACCTCGGCAACAACTCCCTCAAGGTGATCGCCGACCACATCCGCGCCGCGGCGTTCCTGGTCACCGACGGTGTGCCGCCCTCCAACGAGGGCCGCGGCTATGTGCTGCGGCGCATCATCCGCCGCGCCGCCCGGCACGGGCATCGTCTGGGACTCGACCGGCCGTTCCTCCACCGACTCGTTGCGCCGCTGGTCGCGGAGATGGGTGCCGCCTACCCGGAATTGGTCGAGGCGCGCACGCGCGTGGAGCACGACCTGCGGCTCGAGGAGGAACGCTTCGCCGAGACCTTGGAGCAGGGATTGCGGATCCTCGATCAGGAACTGGCGCGCCTGTCCGGCAACGTCATTCCGGGCGGGGTGGTGTTCCGGCTCTACGATACCTATGGTTTCCCGGTCGACCTCACCGGCGACATCGCCCGCGAACGCGGCCTGGAGCTGGACTCGGCCGGCTTCGAGCGCGAGATGCAGGCGCAGCGCGAGCGGGCGCGGGCGGCGGGCGGTTTCCACGTCGACTATACGAAACAGATGGAGGTCGCCGAGCCCTCGGAATTCGTCGGCTACGAGCATCTCTCGGCGCGCGCGACGGTGCGCGCACTGTACCGGGGGGACCGGGCGGTCGAGCGGCTCGACGCCGGCGAGGAGGGACTCGTGATCCTCGACCGGACCCCTTTCTACGCCGAATCCGGCGGCCAGGTCGGCGATCGCGGCACGATCCGCGGCGCCGACACGTTGTTCGAGGTGTACGACACCCGCAAGCACGGGGCGGCGTCCGCCCACCTGGGACGGGTGCGCACCGGCGGGCTCGCCGTGGGCGAGGAGGTGGAGGCGCATGTCGACGAGGCACGCCGCGCCGCCACCCGTCTCAACCACTCCGCCACCCACCTGTTGCACGCCGCCCTGCGCCGAGTGCTCGGCGAGCACGTCCGGCAGAAGGGCTCGCGCGTGGCCCCGGAGCGCCTGCGCTTCGACTTCTCCCATTCGGAGGCCCTCACGGCGCAGCAGATCGTCGAGATCGAACGGCTGGTCAATCGCGAGATCCGCGCCAACCGCGAGGTCACGACGCGCATCCTGCCGTTCCGCCAGGCGATCGCCGCCGGGGCGCTCGCGTTCTTCGAGGACAAGTACGGCGACGAGGTGCGGGTCCTGTCGATGGGGGATTTCTCCATCGAGCTGTGTGGCGGCACCCACGTGGCGCGGACCGGCGATATCGGCCTGTTCAAGATCGTCGCCGAGAGCGGTGTCGCCTCCGGCGTGCGCCGGGTGGAGGCGGTCACCGGCGAGGCGGCGGTGACCTGGGTGGAGGAGAGCGAGGCGGTCCTGGCCGGTGTGGGCGGCCTGCTCAAGGCCGGTCGGGAGGAGATCGTCGAGCGCGTAGGGCAATTGGTGCAGCGCACGCGCACCGTGGAGAAGGAACTCGAGCGGCTGCAGGCGCGACTCGCCAGTCAGCGCGGCGGCCGGCTGGCGGATCAGGCGACCGATCTCGGCGGTGTCCGCGTCCTCGCCGCGCGCCTCGACGGGGCCGACGCCAAGACGCTGCGCGAGACCGTGGACCAGCTCAAGAGCAAGCTCGGCACCGCCGCAGTGGTCCTGGGCGCCGTGGAGGAGGGCAAGGTACGCCTCGTGGCGGGGGTCACCCGGGACCTGACCGATCGGGTCCGGGCCGGCGACCTGGTCAACGTCGTGGCCGAACGGGTCGGGGGCAAGGGCGGCGGGCGAGCCGATCTGGCGCAGGCCGGGGGGAACCGCCCCGAGGCCCTGGATCCTGCCCTGGCCGCGGTTCCGGGCTGGGTGCACGAGCGTCTGAAGGCTTGAAGGATCCCACCCGACGCGTATTTTGGTGTACTCTCCGCCATCCGGTCGGCCTGCCCGATCCCTGTTCCTGTCTCCCGGCCCGGTGGCGGGCCGATCCACCACCACAGACCCCGGCCGGAGCGGTCGCACGTACGCCCGGGTATCGCAGATGGCACTGATCGTTCAGAAATACGGCGGGACCTCGGTCGGTGACCCGCAGCGCATCGAGCGCGTCGCCGAGAAGGTCATGGCACGCCACGACCGTGGCGATCAGGTGGTGGTGGTGGTCTCCGCCATGAGCGGCGAGACCGACCGCCTCCTGGCCCTGGCGCGCGCCGTCGCACGCCGGCCCGATCCCCGCGAACTGGACGTGTTGCTCGCGACCGGCGAGCAGGTGACCATCGCGCTGCTGAGCCTGGCGCTGGACAAGCGCGGTTGCCCGGTCCGCTCCTACACCGGCACCCAGGTGCAGATCCTCACCGACAGTGCCTTCAACAAGGCACGCATCCGCGCGATCGACGCCGAGCGGGTGCGCCGCGACCTCGCCGCGGGACGCGTGGTGGTGGTGGCCGGCTTCCAGGGCGTGGACGGCGAGGGGTGCATCACCACGCTCGGCCGGGGCGGCTCCGATACCACGGCGGTGGCCCTGGCCGCCGCTCTCAAGGCCGACGAGTGCCAGATTTTCACCGACGTGGACGGCGTCTACACCACCGATCCGCGGGTAGTCCCCGGGGCCCGGCGTCTGCGGCGCATCACCTTCGAGGAAATGCTCGAAATGGCCAGCCTCGGCTCCAAGGTGCTGCAGATCCGCGCCGTGGAGTTCGCCGGAAAGTACAATGTGCCGCTGCGGGTGCTCTCGGCCTTTGAGGGCGGAGAGGGCACGCTCATCACCTATGAGGATCCGGACATGGAAGCGCCACTGATCTCCGGAATCGCCTTCAGCCGCGACGAGGCCAAGCTCACCATCGTGGGTGTGCCGGACGAGCCGGGGGTCGCCTACCGCATCCTCGGACCCATCGGCGAGGCCAACGTCGAGGTGGACATAATCGTTCAGAACGTGGGCGCCGACGCCACCACCGACTTCACCTTCACCGTTCACCGCAACGACTACGAGAAGGCCCTGGAGCGGCTCCAGGACATCGCCGCCGAACTGGGGGCCCGCAACGTTTCGGGCGATCCGCGCATCGCCAAGATCTCGTTGGTAGGGGTGGGTATGCGCTCCCATGTCGGCATCGCCAGCCGGATGTTCCAGACCCTGGCCCGGGAGGGTATCAACATCCGTATGATCTCCACCTCCGAGATCAAGGTTTCCGTGGTGGTGGACGAAAAGTATTTGGAACTGGGGGTGCGTGCCCTCCACGAGGCCTTCGAACTGGACCGTGAGTCCATGGCCGAGGAGTAGTGGTCGCCGTGACGCCCCCATGCTATGGGCGCGGGCGGGTTCGGGCCCTGCAGTACGCCAATGAAGTCTCTTGCGGCTCTACGGTTTTTCGATACTTGGCCGATAGCTTCATTGATGCATCGATGCGCACCGCCTACCGGGCGGACTACTTGGGGTGATATGTAAGTATCTGTAGGAGATAAGGAAATGCTCATTCTCACCAGAAGGGTCGGTGAAACACTCATGATCGGCGACGAGGTCACGGTGACTGTGCTCGGCGTCAAGGGGAACCAAGTGCGCATCGGCGTTAATGCTCCCAAGGACGTGGCCGTCCATCGCGAAGAAATCTACGAGCGGATCAAGCGCGAGCAGCAGGGCGATAACCACAGCGCCGACTCGTCCCCTTCCAACGGCTCAGGACAGCCGTCCCACCTGCCTGCGGGGAAATAAAGGGGTTTACCCGCTATTCCCGCCTCTGTATCCTTCCCTCTCTTCTGGAGAGATGGCCGAGCTGGTCGAAGGCGCTCCCCTGCTAAGGGAGTATGGGGCTAATCACCCCATCGAGGGTTCGAATCCCTCTCTCTCCGCCAGCCAGCCCCGGGGAAATCCTTGACATCCCGGAAGGCCGTCAGTGACAATTGCGGCCCCAAATTTGCGCCCGTAGCTCAGTTGGATAGAGTACTTGGCTACGAACCAAGTGGTCGGGAGTTCGAATCTCTCCGGGCGCACCAATTAAAGTCGAACGGTTATTGCGCTGTCCGGATGGGTGCGAGAGTGCCGCGCTTTGGCGCGCATTTGGCACCTCGGAGAGCGCGCTATAGAGCCCCTGCACGCCGGATCGGCGCGCGCTTCACGCAAGACGGCATGCAACTGCAAGGGCGTCCGCTTCCTTCCCCCGGTGTCTTCCATCACCCAAGCCGTACGCCATAGCGGCTGTCGTACGGTGAGACTCGAAAGGGCCACCGGCATGATGGCGGGAACCGGGTGTAAAGCGGGGAGATATTCAAGCGAGTGCGACGGAATTCGGCAAGATTTGTGCTGCGCTCAGGGAGGGAAGCAGGAAGAATAGCGGCTCAGTATGCATGGACTTTTGGGGGAAGTGCTTCTATCCTTTCCACGTTGCTCCGTTGACGAGGAAAAGAGGCGCGGGATATCCATAAGGCGCTATGGCGGGGGAAGTTTATGACGCCATGGGAATGGCGACGAAAGCCAGAATAAAGTTTTCCATGAAGGAGATCATTGCAAATGCAAATGAAAGTGAGCGACATAATGAGCATCAACCCAATCCGCATCTTGAGCGGTTCCACCATGGCGGAAGCCGCGGAATTGGCCGCTGTGTCCAACGCAAGCGGCTTGTTCGTGGTGGATGAAGAAAACAATTTTATTGGAGTGTTGTCTGAAGGCGATATGATGCACTTGGCCCTCCCCGAGATGAGTGCGGTCATGAAGGATGGCGGGGACTTGCGAAGTTCTTACGGCCTTTTCAGTGAGAAAGGCGCGAGCTTGGGAGGCGACCTCATCGACAATCATCTTGTAAAGGATCCGATCACCCTCGATCCGGATGCGCCGGTTCTTTTGGCCGCCACCACCATGGCCATGAAGAAAATGCGCCGTTTGCCTGTTGTAAAGAACGGGAAATTGATCGGTACGATTTCGCGGGGCGATATTTGCAAGGCCGTTTTCAAGGCATAGAATGTGCCGCCGAGGCGAGGACACGCCGAGTTTGAGCACGCATATTCCATTCCGTGTGTGGCGGGTCTGCGCCGCTCCGGTATCGCCGTAATCTCTGATTTCGCTTCTTCGCCGAACTTGTCCACGATCACTGCTCCATCCCCCAGCCCCCCGGCGCGCCCCGCGCAGAGCGTGTGGGGTGTGCGGTTGCCGAGCGTCGGTGCACGCCGCACCGCTGTAGAACACGAAGCATTTCCGCCACCGTCGCCCGCGGACCCCGGCCGGTGCACGGCGGGGATATCTTCTTCCAAGCCGGCCCATGACTTCCGCATCACGACAGGTTGATCCCGGATTTTATGATGCGCGGCAAACACAAATGGACTTTTCCCGCGCGCTTTCGCGCTTGCGCCTACGGTTGGAAGGCATCCGGGCTGGCTTGTCGGCGTCTTCGCGAAGCCGTTTCCGAAATCAAAAAGGTTGCGAAGAAAGATCCTGTTCTCGGAGCAGAGGGCTCGGTCCGTCTGATAGAAAAGCTTTGGCCGGCGCTGGAGCATGTAGACAGTTCCAGCGGTGCTCTGGGCTCGGCCGTGAACAAGACGCTGGATGCGTTGATCCCGATTATTGTCGAGGCACCCGCCGACGGGAAGACTCGCAATAAATGGCTCGACCGGCTCTGGCAGGCCATGGCCGATGATGGCGTCGATTATCTGAGCCCGGTCGGTGACCGATGGGGCGAGATCTGTGGGTCGGTAGAGGTCGCCGGGAATTGGGCCGATGATCTGGTTTCCACGGTGCGGTCCTGTTGGTCCGATCCGCGTCCGGGTGGCTATTTCCACGGCGCGACGGCATGTTTGTCCTGTTTGCTGGTGGCGGGGCGGTACCGGGAATTGTTGGATTTGCTGGAATCGGATCGCCGTCCCATGTGGTATTACCGGCGCTATGGCGTCGAGGCGCTTCTGGCCTTGGGCAAGAAAGCGGATGCTGTCCGGTATGCCGAGGGCTCGCGAGGATTGAATCAGCCGGATTCCGTGATCGATCAGACATGCGAGGAGATCTTGATCTCGTCCGGTTTGCATGAGGAGGCCTATCGGCGCTATGGATTGAGCGCGGCGGTGGGTAATTCCTATATCGCCCGGTTTCGTGCCGTCGCGAAGCGCTATCCTATGAGGGACAAGTCACAGATCCTGGCCGATCTCATTGCCGCGACGCCGGGAGAAGAGGGTAAGTGGTTTGCCGCAGCCAAGGAGATCAAGCTTTTTGATTTGGCACTGGAGCTTGCCGACCGGAGCCATTGTGATCCGAAAACGCTGACAAGGGCGGCGAGAGATTACCTCGACTCGGAGCCCGTATTCGCGCTCGGTTGCGCAACGGCCGCGCTTCGCTGGTTGAGCGAGGGGTGGGGCTATGAGGTGACCGGCGCCGATGTGGTGGAGGCTTATGACCGGGCGTTGGATGCCGCATCCAGGTTGAATAGAGTCGACGATGTGGCCGATCGGATCAGGCAACTTGTCGAGTCGAAGGAGAGTGCTTCGATGTTGTTCGTTCGGCAGTCTTTGCGTGGAAGGCTGCGAGCGCATTCTTCATCGGTTGACGAGATCTGTGCGAGCAAACCGTGAACAGTGGGCGTGCGAACCTTGGGAAATAGAAACACTGTAAATACAGTGCCTTTGGAGGTTTCTGCCGGTCTGTGATAGTCTGAATGAAATGGTGCCGAGGAGAGGACTTGAACCTCCACGAGGATACCCTCACTAGCACCTGAAGCTAGCGCGTCTACCAATTCCGCCACCTCGGCAGCAGGAGCGCCGTGCCAGGGCCGCGAAGCCCGCCGACACCGCTGCGAGAAGCGGACTTTACCGATACCATAACCCCTTGTCAATGAACTACTCTTGGAAACGGCACGGGGTCGCCGGTGGCGCCTACGGATCGATCCATCTCACTGAATCCCCGGCCAATAAGGAGCACGGATGAGCGGTCGCCGTCGAAGTTCTGACCCGTTTGCGGAGCGCGAGGCCCGCAAGTACGAGCACCCGATCCCGAGCCGCGAGTTCATCCTCGCCTATCTGGCCGAGCGGGCCGAGCCGCTTGGGCGGGAGGAGATCGCCGAGGGCCTCGGGCTGCGCGAGGAGGACGATCGCGAGGCGCTGCGCCGGCGTCTGGGCGCAATGGAGCGCGACGGGCAGTTGATCCGCAACCGCCGCGGCGGCTATCTGCTGGTGAATCAGGCCGACTTGGTGAGCGGACGGGTGATCGCCCACCCGGACGGGTACGGTTTCCTGGCGCCCGACGAGGGCGGCGACGACCTGTTCATTCCGGCGCGCGAGATGGCGGCGCTCCTGCACGGTGACCGCGCGGTGATGCGCGTGGCGGGGGTGGACCGGCGCGGGCGGCGCATCGGTGCGCTGACGGAGGTCCTGGAGCGCAACACGCACAAGGTCGTGGGCCGGTTCTTCCGCGAGTCCGGCATCGGCTTCGTGGTCCCCGACGAAAGGCGGATACCGCAACACGTCGTGGTCCCGCCCGAGCATCAGGGCAGCGCGATGCACGGGCAGATCGTGGTAGTGGAACTCATCGAACAACCGGGTCGCCGGACTCAGGCCATCGGTCGGGTGGTGGAGGTGCTCGGAGACCACATGGCGCCGGGGATGGAGGTCGACATGGCCATCCGCTCCCACGACATCCCCGCCGAATGGCCGGAACCGGTGTCGGCGGAGGCCGGGGGCTTCGGTGAGCGGGTGCCCGAGGAGGCGAAGGAGGGGCGTGTCGACCTGCGCGCGCTGCCGCTGGTGACCATCGACGGGGCCGATGCGCGCGATTTCGACGACGCGGTCTACTGCGAGCGCCGCGGTCGCGGCTGGCGGCTGTTGGTGGCGATCGCCGATGTCTCCTGGTACGTGCGCCCCGATCGCGCGCTGGACGCCGAGGCGCGCCTGCGCGGCACCTCGGTCTATTTCCCCGACCGCGTCATCCCGATGCTGCCCGAGGCGCTCTCCAACGGGTTGTGTTCGCTCAACCCGGAGGAGGACCGGCTGTGCATGGTCGCGGAGCTGAGCATCGGCGCCGACGGCAAGGTGAGCCGCTCGCGGTTCTTCGAAGGTCTGATGTGTTCGCACGCGCGTTTCACCTATGACACGGTGGCGGCGATACTGGTCGGACGCGACGCCGGACTACGTCGCCGCCACGCCGCGCTGGTGCCGCATCTGGAGGCGCTCTACGAACTCTACGGGGCGTTGCGCAAGGCGCGCGCGGCGCGCGGGGCCATCGACTTCGATACCACGGAGACGCGCATCGAATACGGGCCCGACCGGCGCATCGAGCGCATCGTGCCGCTGGTGCGCAACGATGCGCATCGGCTCATCGAGGAATGCATGATCGCGGCCAACGTGGCCGCCGCACGTTTTATCGCCCGCCGGCGCATCGCCGCACTGTACCGCGTCCACGAAGGTCCCAACGCGGATAAGCTCGAGGACCTGCGTACCTTTCTCGCCGAACTCGGGCTGCGCCTCGGCGGCGGCGATCGGCCCGAGGCGCATCATTTCGCGCAACTCCTCGATAAGGCACAGGGGCGCGCGGATGCGCACCTGATACAGACCGTGTTGCTGCGCTCGCTCTCGCAGGCGATCTACAGTCCGGACAACGCCGGTCACTTCGGCCTGGCCCTGAGCGCCTATACCCACTTCACCTCGCCGATCCGGCGCTATCCGGACCTGATGGTGCACCGCGCGATCCGTCACCTGCTGACGGACGGCGAGGCGCAGACCTTCGAATACACGCACGCCGGTATGGTGATCCTCGGGAACGCCTGTTCCGCCGCCGAGCGACGCGCCGACGAGGCCACGCGCGACGCGGTGGCCTGGCTGAAGTGCGAGTACATGATGGACAAGGTCGGACAATCCTTCGAGGGCACCATCACCGGGGTGACGGGTTTCGGTGTGTTCGTGGAACTCGACGGCATCTATGTGGAGGGGCTGGTGCACATCACGGCGCTGGGTGCGGACTACTTCCACTTCGACCCCGCGCATCACCGCCTCACGGGCGAGCGCACCGGGCGCATCTACCGGCTCGCCGACCGCGTCCGGGTCCAGGTGGTGCGCGTCGACCTCGACGAGCGCAAGATCGACTTCGAACTCGCCGATCCGCCCCCGGCGCCGGCGCCGGGGGCGAGCAAGCGCAGCCGCGGGGGCGGGCGCTTCGGGCGCAAGCGCAGGCGAGGCTAGCGCGCCGTCGTGGGCTCGGAGTATTGGGTATTCGGCTACCATGCCGTGCGCGCGGCGTTGGACGAGGATCCGGGGGCGCTGACCGGGTTATGGGTCCAACTCGGGCGGCGCGATGCCCGCATCCGCGGTCTGATCGAACGCGCCGAGGCCGCGGGTGTTGCGATTCACCCGGTGCCGCGTGCGGCGCTCGGCGAGCGCGCCGGCGGCGGGCGCCACCAGGGTGTGGTTGCACGTTGCCGCGGCGACGGGACGCGGCAGGGTCCGGAGGACCCGCTGACCCTCGTTGCGGCGCTCGATGTGCCGGCGCTGCTGCTGGTCCTCGACGGTGTGCAGGATCCGCACAATCTGGGCGCCTGCCTGCGCACCGCCGAGGCGGCGGGGGCGCACGCGGTGATCGTCCCGCGCGACCGCGTGGTCGGTATCACGCCGACGGTGCGCAAGGTCGCCAGCGGGGCGGTGGGGCGGGTGCCGTTCCTGCAGGTGACCAATCTGGCCCGCACCCTGCAGTCCCTGCGCGAGGAGGCCGGTGTGCGCGTGGCGGGTGCCGCCGCCGGGGCGCCGATGACGGCCTATGAGGCCGATCTGAGCGGTCCGCTGGCGCTGGTGCTCGGCGGCGAGGAGCGCGGATTGCGGCGCCTGACCCGCGAGCGCTGCGATCTGCTGGTGGGCCTGCCCATGGCCGGGCGCGTGGAGAGCCTGAATGTGGCGGTGGCCGCCGGCGCGTTGCTCTTCGAGGCGTGTCGCCAGCGTCTGGGAGTCGGTCGGACGTAGGGGTTCGTGACGAGGCGAGCGGGGGATCGAGGACTGTTTTTCAATCGGTTGAGGCGAATGGCGGGCACCCCGCGCTGAAACGGCGCGCCGATTTCCTCGATTGCGCCCGCCGCCGGGCTCCCGTAGAATGAGCGCCCTTCCAAAGCCGGACTCAGGGCCGCTGTGGTGGCCCTGCTCCTTGCCGGTCGCGTGGCGCGGCCGGCTCAATCCGTGAGGAGCGTTGCATGAAGCACTACGAGATCGTCTTTCTGGTCCATCCGGACCAGAGTGAGCAGGTGCCCGCGATGGTCGAGCGTTATCGCGCGAACATCGAGTCCCGCGGTGGGACCATCCACCGCCTGGAGGACTGGGGACGCCGCCAGCTCGCCTATCCGATCCAGAAGGTTCCCAAGGCGCACTACGTACTGATGAACGTGGAGTGCGACCAGGAGGCCCTGGACGAGATCACCAGCGCGTTTCGCTTCAATGACGCAGTGTTGCGCCACTTGGTCACCCGTCGCGACGAGGCGGTGACCGAGCCCTCGCCGATGGCCAAGGGTCGCGAGGAGCGCGACGGCCCCGAGCGGGGCGGGCGCGGGCGTCGCGACGAGGAACGCGGTGGTCGGCGCGGGGCCGAGACGACGGCGCCGAGTCCCGCTGCGGAGGCCACCGCTACGGAGGCCACCGTGACGGAGGCCACCGTGACGGAGACCACCGTGACGGAGACCACCGTGACGGAGAGCCCTGCTGCGGAGAGCCCTACTGCGGAGAGCACCGCCGCGGAGGGTGCGGCGGCCGACTGACGCATGCTGCGTCCGCGGGGTCGGCCGACCGGCCGCTCATCCGCTGGATCAGATATCCGAATATCTGCCCGTATCTTTTAGGGACCTGAACGAACGAGGAGTTACCCATGGCCCGATTCTTCCGCCGCAGAAAGTACTGCCGCTTCACCGCGGAGGGTGTGAAGGAGATCGACTACAAGGACATCGCGACCCTGCGCCAGTACATCACCGAGACCGGCAAGATCGTGCCCAGCCGCATCACCGGCACGCGCGCGCGCTATCAGCGTCAGTTGGCCCGCGCGGTCAAACGCGCCCGTTTCCTGGCGTTGCTCCCGTACACCGACTAGCACTGAGATCGCGCAGCCGGCGGCGGCGTTTGATCCGAGGATGCCACGATGGAAGTGATTCTTCTGCAGAAGACCGAACACCTGGGAGACCTGGGCGACCGGGTGAAGGTGCGCCGCGGTTTCGCACGCAATTTTCTGATCCCCAAGGGGCGGGCCACGGAGGCAACGCCGGTCAACGTGGCGCGCTTCGAGGCGCGGCGCGTGGAGCTGGAGCGGCTCGCCACCGGCGCCGTGGCGGCGGCCGAGGCGCGCCGCGAGCAGCTCGAGGGTCTTACGATCACCATCACCTCGAAGGCCGGTGACGAGGGGCGGCTGTTCGGTTCCATCGGGACCGCGGAGATCGCCGAGGCCATCTCCGCGCAAGGAGTCGCCGTCGAGCGGCGCGAGGTGCGTCTGCCCGCCGGACCGATGCACCAGACCGGCGAGTTCGAGGTGACGCTGCACCTGCACATGGACGTGAACGCCGCGGTGAAGATCGCTATCGTCGCGGAATAGCCGTCCATGCCCAACGCGCTGTCCCAGCCCGGAGAGACCGCCGATGCGGCGACTCAGGCGCTACGGGTCCCGCCGCACTCGACCGACGCCGAGCAGGCGGTGCTCGGCGGGTTGATGCTCGACAACCGATCCTGGGAACGGATCTCCGACTGCATCACCGAGGAGGATTTCTACCGGCGCGACCACCGGCTGGTGTTTCGTGCCATCGCCGAACTCGCCGAGCGCGGCGCACCCTTCGACGTGGTGACCATCTCCGAGCGCCTGGAGAAGGCCGGCGGGTTGGACGCCGTCGGCGGTCTGTCCTACCTCGGTACCCTCGCCGGCAATACCCCCAGCGCCGCGAACATCAAGGCCTACGCGGAGATCGTCCGCGAGCGTTCTATCCTGCGCCAGTTGATCCAGATCGGCACCGAGGTTGCGAACAGCGCCTTCCAGCCCGAGGGGCGCGACGCGCCGGAGCTGGTGGACCACGCGGAGAAGCTCGTCTTCCAGATCGCCGAGCGCGGTGCCCGCGGTCTGCGCGGGTTCACGAGCATCCGCGACCTGCTCACGCGGGTGGTGGACCGGATCGACACCCTGTATCAGCTCGACGAGCCGATCACCGGCCTGCCCACCGGCTTCTCGGACTTCGACGAACTGACCTCGGGTCTGCAGTCCGCCGACCTGATCATCGTCGCCGGGCGCCCGTCGATGGGCAAGACCACCTTCGCCATGAACCTCGCCGAGCACGCGGCCATCAAGTGCAAGGTGCCGGTGGCGGTGTTCAGCATGGAGATGCCCGGTGAGCAGCTCGCCATGCGCATGATGTCTTCGCTCGGGCGCATCGACCAGCACCGCGTGCGTACCGGCAAGCTGCACGACGAGGACTGGCCGCGACTGACCTCGGCCATGGACCTGCTCGCGGAGTCGCCGCTGTTTATCGACGACAGTTCGGCGCTCACTCCCACCGAGCTGCGTGCCCGCGCGCGGCGGCTCAAGCGCGAGCACGGTGCGCTCGGGCTGGTGGTGATCGATTACATGCAGCTCATGCAGGTCCCGGGCACGCGGGAGAACCGCGCCACCGAGATCTCGGAGATCTCGCGTTCGCTCAAGGCCCTCGCCAAGGAGCTGCACGTACCGGTGGTGGCGCTCTCGCAGCTCAACCGCAGCCTGGAGCAACGCCCCAACAAGCGTCCGGTGATGTCGGATCTGCGCGAATCGGGGGCCATCGAGCAGGACGCGGACCTGATCGTGTTCATCTACCGCGACGAGGTCTACAACGAGGACAGCCCGCAGAAGGGCATCGCCGAGATCATCGTGGGCAAGCAGCGCAACGGCCCCATCGGCCACGTCAACCTCACCTTCCTTGGTCAATACACGCGTTTCGAGAATCTCGCCCCCGAGTACTACGGGAGCCAGGGGTCGGCGTGACGGGCACGCCCGCCGCGCACCGGGCGCGGAAGGCCCCGCGCGGGAGGCGGCGTTGAGCGAGTCGCTCGATGCGGCCGTCTCCCTCCGGGCTCGCGCCGTCATCGATCTGCGCGCGTTGCGCGCCAATCTGCAGCACGCGCGCCGCCGGGCGCCGGGCAGCCGGATAATGGCGGTCGTGAAGGCCAACGCCTACGGTCACGGGCTGCTGCGCGTCGCCCATGCCCTCGACGGGGGTGGGCGCGAGGGTGCCGGCGCGGATGCCTTCGGGGTCGCGTGCATGTCCGAGGCTCTGGCGTTGCGCGCGGGCGGCGTGGATGCGCGGGTCGTGCTGCTGGAGGGCGTGCCGGACGGCGCCGAACTCGAATTGGCGGCGCGCCGATCGTTCGAGATCGTCGTGCATCACGACGAGCAGGTGACCCTGTTGGAGCACGCCGGCGGTTCGGTGCGGGTGCGCGTGTGGGTCAAACTCGACACCGGCATGCACCGCCTTGGTTTCCCGCCGGAGCGCGCGCGCGAGCTGCACGCGCGGCTCGCGCGCTGCGGCGCGGTGCGCGAGGTGGCATGGATGACCCATCTCGCCTGTGCGGACGACCGGCGCAGCGGCGCGACTCTGCGCCAGCTCGAGCGCTTTCGCGCGGCGCTCGGCGATCTGCCGGGCGAGCGCAGCGTGGCCAATTCGGGCGGGCTGCTGGGCTGGCCCGAGACCCACCTCGACTGGGTACGCCCGGGTATCCTGCTCTACGGTGTTTCCCCATTCCCGGGGCGGGACGCCGCGCAGGAGCAGTTGCGCCCGGTCATGACGTTGCAGACCCGGTTGATCGCGGTGAAGACGCTGCACAAGGGGGATGCGGTCGGTTACGGCGGCGCCTGGGTCTGTCCGGAGGACATGCCGGTCGGCGTTGCGGCTATCGGCTATGGCGACGGCTATCCGCGTCACGCGGGCAACGGCACCCCGATACTGGTGAACGGGCGGCGTGCCGTCCTCATCGGACGGGTCTCCATGGACATGATCGGCGTCGATCTGCGCGGCCACCCGGAGGCGCGCGCCGGCGACCCGGTCGTGCTGTGGGGCCCGGGTCTGCCGGTGGAGGAGATCGCGCGCCACGCCGGCACCATTCCCTATGAGTTGCTGTGTGCGGTCAACCGGCGGGTGGCGCTCGTCACCCGCGACGATCCGGCCCTGGTGTACGCCGCGCCGGGGTCCTGATTCCGCACCGCGATCGCCTGCCGGGAAATTTTACAGATCGGCGGCCGACCACCGATACCGCGCAGGCCGATTTTCGCAACCGCTTGAAAATCAAGCAAGCGGCGCCTATCGCACGAATATTGCCTATACTTTTCGAACGGACGGTCCGGCGCATGGTGCGTTCGGGCGGCGATCCGGCGGGTCCAGGGACGGCGGCCGCGAATACGGCAGTGCCGTCATGACTCCCTCTCCGAATCGATCCGCGATCCGTGGGCGCCCGGCGTCGTGGGGTGTACCCGGCCCCGCGGCGCAACCGGCTCGGCGCGAGGGCGCGGACCGGCGCCGTCGCGGGTTGCCGTTGCTGCGTTACTGGTTCCGTGGACAGCGCCGCCGCGCCCGGCGGCGCGAGGATCAGGGCTACGTCGACGTCTACGATCCGCTGGTGGTGTGCGTGTGCTTGGCGACGCTGCTGCTCTCGTGTTTGGACGCCTACTTCACGCTGTTGTTGATCTCCATCGGGGCGCACGAACTCAATCCCCTCATGGACGGACTGCTGAGCCGCGACCCGAGGCTGTTCATCGACCTGAAGATCGCATTCACCGCGATCGCTCTTCTGGTCTTGATCCTGCACAAGAACTTCCGCGTCGTGGGCCGGATGCGCGTGCTGCACTTCAAGTACGCGCTGTTTGGGTTCTACGCCCTGTTGGTCGGCTACGAACTGATGTTGTTGGCGTAGCGAGTGCGCCCGGCCCGCGGCGCCGACCGCCGGCCGCAGCCGCTCGTGGTAGGATGCGGGTTCGCGGGCCCTCAGCCCTGTTCGCGGGATCGCGCGGTGAGCCGTACCAGACCCGTCTTCGCTTGTACCGAGTGCGGCGCCCAGGCGCCGAAATGGACGGGCCAGTGCCCCGATTGCGGGGCATGGAATACGCTCGCGGAGGCGGTCGTGCCGCCGCCCCCGTCCCGCAATCCGCGTTTCGCGGGTTATGCCGGTCGCCCCGGGCAGGCGCAGGTGCAGGCGCTCGCCGATGTCGCTCCCGAGCAGCAGACGCGTCTGGCGATCGGCATCGGGGAACTGGACCGGGTATTGGGCGGCGGTCTGGTGCCGGGCTCGGTGGTGCTGATCGGCGGCGATCCGGGGATCGGCAAGTCCACCCTGCTCCTGCAGGCGCTCGCCGCCCTCCCTCCCGAGACCTCCAGCCTGTATGTCAGCGGCGAGGAGTCACCGCAGCAGATCAGCCTGCGGGCCCATCGCCTGGGACTGAATCCCGCGAACCTGCGGCTGCTCGCTGAGACCCGCGTCGAGGACCTGCTCGCCGCGGTGGACCGCGAGCGCCCGCAAGTACTGGTCGTCGATTCCATCCAGACCGTCTATACAGAACTGCTCCAGTCCGCCCCCGGGGCGGTGGCGCAGGTGCGCGAGAGTGCCGCGCAATTGGTGCGCTACGCCAAGCAGAGCGGGACCGTCGTATTCCTGGTCGGCCACGTCACCCGCGAGGGGACCATCGCCGGGCCGCGCGTGCTGGAACACATGGTCGATACGGTGCTCTATTTCGAGGGTGACCCGGGCGGGCGTTTCCGCGTGGTGCGGGCCGTGAAGAACCGTTTCGGCGCGGTCAACGAGTTGGGCGTGTTCGCGATGGGCGACGGCGGGTTGCGCGAGATCGGCAATCCGTCGGCGATCTTCCTCTCGCGCCACGACGAGCCGGTCCCGGGCAGCGTGATCATGGTCACCCGCGAGGGGACGCGGCCGCTGCTGGTCGAGGTCCAGGCGCTGGTCGATTCGGGCCGTTCCGCCGGCCCGCGCCGGGTGCCGCTGGGAATGGACCAGAACCGCCTCGCCATGCTGCTGGCGGTGCTCCACCGTCACGGCGGTGTGGCCATGTACGACCAGGACGTGTACGTGAACGTGGTCGGCGGCGTGCGTGTCGGCGAGACCGCCGCCGATCTCGCGGTGCTGCTGGCCGTGTTGTCGAGCTTTCGCGGTCGTCCGTTGCCGGTGGATCTGGTGGTGTTCGGGGAGGTGGGGCTGGCGGGCGAGATCCGCCCGGTCCCCGGCGGTCCCGAGCGACTGCACGAGGCCGCCAAGCACGGTTTCCGGCACGCCATCGTGCCGCGTGCCAACGTCCCGAAGGGCGGGGTGCGCGGCATGGAGGTGCACGCCGTGCAGCGCTTGTCGGAGGTGCTGGAGCGGCTCTGAGCGCCGCGCCGGAGAGATCCCCGCGCAGTGTCAGCCGAGCGCCGAGAGTTCGCGGTTCAGCAGCTCGGGATCCCCGAGGTTGAGTTCGATCAGGCGGCGCAGGTGCGCGATGCTGTCGAGGTCGATGTGCGTGCAGCGCAGCCCGAGGTAGTGCGCCTCGACGTGCGCCACTGCGACTTCCATGCGGATGCGCGCGGTTTCGGTGAGCAGGATTTCGAGAACCAGGTCCGCGCGGGTCTCGCCGTCCCAATCCTGCGGACGCTCGAGCAGCGCCCCATTCAGGGAGATGTCCAGGAGCGCGCCGTGCCACTCGCGCCCGTCGGCCCTGCGCAGCGTCGTGCGCGCGTCGAACGGAATGCGGCTGAAGTGGCGCCGCTCATCCTTGCGGTCTGATGACGTCATGACGATCCTCCCTCGGCGGTGTTCGGACCCCGACCGCGGATAGGATAGCACCGGGGGATGATCGGGGTGCGAAGGAAGCGGGCGGGCCCGCCGACGACCTTGGTCTGGGCCTCGCGGCATCGGGTCGCTCCAACGATGTCGGCGGGCCGAGGCCCGCTCTACAGGGTAGGAAAATGCGGCTGCCGGTGCCGTCCCGCGTCAGTGCTCCGCCTCGCCCGCCGTGCCGTGCCGGCGCACCCGTGTGGGCCAGATGCGTACTTTGCGTACCGCGTTGTCCTTGGCCTGCACGATTTCCATCGGGTAGCCCGCGAGCATCAGGCTGGTGCCCGCCTCGGGGATGTGCTCCAGGTATTCGAGGATCAGCCCGTTGAGGGTCTTGGGTCCGCCGATCGGCAGGCGCCACTGCATGGTTCGGTTCAATTCCCGGATATTGGCGCTGCCGTCCACCAGATAGGATCCATCCGCCTGCGGTACGATGTCTTTGATCGATGCCGACGGGTCGGTGGTGAACTCGCCGACGATCTCCTCGAGGATGTCCTCCAGCGTGGCCAGTCCCTGGATGTCGCCGTACTCGTCCACGACCAGCCCGATGCGGCGTTTCTGGCGTTGGAAGTTGAGCAGTTGGCGGTTGAGCGGCGTGCCCTCGGGGATGAAAGTGGGTTCGCGTACCGCCGCGCGCAGCGTGTCCGGGGTCAGTTCGCCGCGTGCGACGAGCGGGAGGATACGCCGCACGTGCAGAAACCCGAGGACGTTGTCGATGCTCTCCTGATAGACCGGCACCCGGGTGTACTGGCTGGAGGTGATCTGCTCCAGGATCACCTCCCAGTCATCGTCGAGATCGACGCCGACGATCTCGTTGCGCGGCACCATGATGTCCTCCACTGTGACCCGCTCGAGGTCGAGGATGCTGAGCAGCATCTTCTGGTGGCGGCGCGGGATCATCGCACCCGCCTCCATGACCACCGTGCGCAGTTCCTCCTCGTTGAGATGGGTGACCGAGGCCTCGTCCAAGGGGACGCCGAGCATGCGCAGCAGGGCGTTGGCGATGGCGTTGATCACCCGCACGATGGGACTGAGCAGTCGCAGCATGGGATAGAGGATGAAGGAGGCCGGAAAGGAGACCCGCTCCGGATGCAGTGCGGCAAAGGTCTTCGGCGCCACCTCGGAGAAGATCAGGACCACCAGGGTCAGCAGGCCGGCCGCGACCGCAATGCCGGCCTCGCCCATCAGCCGCAGGGCGATGATGGTGGCGAGCGAGGAGGCCAGGATGTTGACGAAGTTGTTGCCGAGCAGGATCAGCCCGATCAGGCGGTCGGGGCGCTCGAGCAGGCGGCTGGCACGGATCGCCCCCGGGTGGCCGGCCTTGGCCAGATGCCGCAGTCGATAGCGATTGAGGGCCATCAGGCCCGTCTCGGAGCCGGAGAAGAACGCGGACAGGAGGATCAGAACGACCAGCGTGCCGAACAGCACACCTAAGGGGACATCGTCCAAGCGGGCACCGCCTCACCGAGTGGGATCCGTCGGTAATGTTCGAGGCAGGCGCCGGGGCCTGTCAAGGGGCGGCGGCGCTCGGGGAATCAGCCGGTAACCCGGTGCAGGATCAAATCCAGCACCAACTTGGTGCCGAAATAGGCCAGCATCAGTGAGAAGATCCCGCCGAGTGTCCAACGGATGGCGACCGGGCCGCGCCAGCCGAAGCGCCAACGGCCCCACAACAGTACGGCGAACACCACCCAGGCGATGATCGACAGGACGGTCTTGTGCACCAAGTGCTGGGTGAAGATATCGTGCAGGAAGAACAGGCCGGTGATCAGCGCCAGGCTGAGCAGTACGAAGCCCACCGTGATCATCTGGAACAGGAGCGTCTCCATGATCTGCAGCGGCGGCAGGGCGCGCACCAGGCCGCCGGGATGCTTGTTGCGCAGATGGTGATGCTGTACCGCGAACAGGATGGCCTGCAGCGAGGCGACGCTGAGCACGCTGTAGGCGAGCAGCGAGATCACGATGTGTGCATCCAGGCCCCACCAGACGTGACCGAGAACCTGCGGCGCACGGAACAGACCGTCCAGGGTCACGGTGACCGCGGCCAACGGATAGAGCAGGATGCCGACACTCTCCACCGGTCGGCCCAGGGCGACGATCAGCATCAGCACGACCATGATCCAGGACACCAGCGAGAGCGAGTTGAAGAAGCCCAGATTGAGGACACCGTGGCCGAACAGACTGTGGTAGCTCACGATGCCGTGCAGCAGCGCCGCCGCGGCGCCGGGCAGCAGGGTGCGCGGTTTGGCCGCCGTCATGCCTTGCGCGGCGCGCATCAGGCGCCGTCCCAGCAGCGCCGTGGCGACGAGGTAGGTGAGCATCGCCAGGAGGCTGATGGCGCCGAAGATCGGTCCGGAGGATCCGCCTGTACTCACGCTGTAAGGGTTCCACTGGAAAAAACAGGGCCGACGGGGACTGTGCCGCGACGCCCGCCAGCCGGTATAATCCCATGCGTCGTTGCCCGGTACAAGCGCCCCGGCGCCTGCAAGGGCGGCTGTCCGGTACGGTAACCATCTGCGGCGGGTCCTGTGTGATGTTCGACAATCTGAGTGAACGACTGCGTGTCACCCTGCGCCGCGTGCGCGGCCAGGGGCGGCTGACCGAGGAGAACGTCAGCGACGCCCTGCGCGAGGTGCGTATGGCACTGCTGGAGGCGGATGTGGCGCTGCCGGTGGTGCGCGGATTCATCGACCGGGTGCGGGTCCGTGCCCTGGGGCGCGAGGTCGCCGTCAGCCTCACGCCGGGCCAAGCCCTGGTCAAGGTCGTGCACGACGAACTGGTAAGCGTGATGGGCGAGGCCAACGAGGTCCTCGATCTCAAGACGCGCGCGCCCGCCGTCGTACTGATGGCCGGTCTCCAGGGTTCCGGCAAGACCACCACCACCGCGAAACTGGCGCGCCGGCTCAAGGAGCGCGAGGGCAGGAAGGTCCTCGTGGCGAGTTGCGACGTGTATCGGCCGGCGGCCATCGAGCAGCTGCGCACGTTGGCCGCGGAGGTCGGGGTGGCGTTCCATCCGAGCGATCCGTCCCAGGATCCGGCGGCGATCGCCGAGGCCGCGATCGAGGCCGCGCGGCGCCAGTTCGCGGACGTGGTGATCCTCGATACCGCCGGCCGACTCCACGTGGACGAGGCGATGATGGAGGAGATCCGCCGCATCCACGCCGTCGCGCAGCCGGTCGAGACACTGTTCGTAGTGGACAGCATGACCGGCCAGGACGCGGCCAACACCGCGCGCGCCTTCCACGATGCGCTGCCCCTGACCGGCGTGGTGCTGACCAAGACCGACGGCGATGCGCGCGGCGGCGCGGCCTTGTCGATCCGCCAGATCACCGGGCGACCCATCAAGTTCCTGGGGGTGGGTGAGAAGAGCACCGCGCTCGAGCCCTTCCACCCGGACCGGGTCGTCTCGCGCATCCTCGGTATGGGCGATGTGCTCAGCCTCGTGGAGGAGGTCGAGCAGAAGGTCGACAAGGACAAGGCCGCGCGGCTGGCGGGCAAGCTCGCCAAGGGGAAGAAGTTCGACCTGGAGGATTTTCGCGATCAACTCGAGCAGATGCAGCGCATGGGCGGGCTCGCGGGCCTCATGGAGAAGTTGCCGGGGGCCGCGGACCTGCCGCGCGGGGTCAAGAGCCAGATGGGCGACGCGGAGGTGCGCCGGATGATCGCCATCGTCGGCTCCATGACCTCTCGCGAGCGGCGCTTTCCGGATGTCATCCGGGGCTCGCGCAAGCGGCGTATCGCCGCCGGTTCCGGGACCCAGGTCCAGGAAGTCAACCGGCTGCTCAAACAGCACGGCCAGATGCAGAAGATGATGAAGAAGATGTCCAAAAAGGGCGGATTGGCCAAGCTGATGCGCGGTCGCAAAGGGGGGGGGATGCCGGGGTTGCCGTTCTGAAGACCCCCTGCGGGGTCGGCGGCGGGGCTTCCCTTTCAGCGTCTTCGCGGGGGATCCGTACCGCAGAGCAAGAGGCGAAGATCGATCCTGCGGCCGATCGACCGCAACCCGAAGCCGCCGGATTTCGCCGGTGGAGTATTCACCCCGTTTCGCGTAAAATACGCCGGTTAGCCGGGGATGCCGCGTCTTGGGCGCAGCACGGCACGAATTCGAGGACTGAGTTTATGGTAACAATCCGCTTGGCCCGTCGCGGCGCGACGAAACGCCCGTTCTTCAACATCGTCGTCACCGACAGCCGCAACGCGCGCGACGGCCGCTTCATCGAGCGGCTGGGCTACTTCAACCCCATTGCCACCGGGGGCGAGACGCGTCTGCACCTGGATACGGAACGGCTCGGGTACTGGCTGTCCCAGGGGGCGCAGGCCTCGGAGCGGGTCGCCAGCCTGATCAAGCACAACCCGCCGGCCGCCTGAGCCGCCGGCGCACGCGCGCGCCGCGGGTCGGGTCGCAGATGGAGCCGGGCACACGGCACATGGTGTCCGTGGGCCGGATTTCGGGGGTCTACGGGGTCAAGGGCTGGGTGCGCATCTACTCCTACACCGAGCCGCGCGAGGCGATCCTGGAATACGTCCCCTGGTGGATCCGTGATGCGCAGACGTGGCGCTCGCACACCCTTGCCGAGGGGCGTCGCCACGGCAAGGGCGTGGTGGCGCGATTCGAGGGCTGCGTGGGCCGAGATGCCGCACGCGAACTGCTCGGGCGCGAGATCGCGGTGCGCCGGACCCAGTTGCCCGACCCCGGCTTGGGGGGCTACTACTGGGTCGACCTCGTGGGGTTGCGGGTGCAGACCCTCGACGGGCGTCCGTTGGGTACGGTGAGCCGCCTGCTCGAGACCGGCGCCGAGGACGTGCTCGTGGTCAACGGCGAGCGCGAGCGCCTGATCCCGTTCGTGATGGACCGGGTGGTGGCGCAGGTGGACCTGGAGCGCGGCGTGATCGAGGTCGACTGGGACCCGGAGTTCTGATCCCGACTGGGTCGGGAACCGATCCGGAGATGGTCCGGGTCCGGTCACCGCACGCGGAGTCGCCGCCATGCGTATCGACGTCGTGACTCTGTTCCCGGCGCTGATGGAGGCCATCACCGCGCACGGAATCACCGGCCGCGCGCGAGAGCGCGGGCTTCTGGATCTGCGGACCTGGAACCCGCGGGACTACGCCGGCGACCGTCATCGCACGGTGGACGACCGCCCGTACGGCGGCGGTCCGGGAATGGTCCTATGCGTCGAGCCGCTGCGCGCCGCAATCGGTGCCGCGCGCAGCGCCGGGGTACGGGGCGCGCGCGTGCTGTACCTCACGCCCCAGGGGCGGCGGCTGGATCAGGCGGCGGTGCGCGAGTTCGCCGCGCGTCCGGGGTTGATCCTGGTCGCGGGTCGCTATGAAGGCGTCGACGAGCGGGCGATCGAACTCGAGATCGATGAGGAATGGTCGATCGGCGACTATGTACTGAGCGGCGGCGAGCCGGCGGTCCTGGTGATGATCGACGCCGTGGTCCGACTCCTGCCGGGTGCGCTGGGCGGTGCGGAGTCGGCCCAGCAGGACTCGTTCAGCGAGGGCCTGCTGGAGCATCCGCAGTACACGCGCCCCGAGGTGATCGAGGGGCGGCGCGTGCCGCCGGTGCTGTTGAGCGGGGATCACGAGGCGGTACGACGCTGGCGGCGCAAGCAGGCGTTGGGTCGGACTTGGCGCCGGCGCCCCGATTTGCTGGACGATCTGGAACTGGACGCCGAGGCGCGTGTGCTGCTCGAGGAATATATCCGCGAGGCCGGCGCCGACGGTGGTGATGGATGAATCGACGAACAGACAGAGGGGTTTGGACCATGGGTAACGTCATCGAAGAGATCGAACACGAGCAGATGGGACGTGATCTCCCGGCGTTCGCGCCCGGTGACACGGTGGTGGTCCAGGTCAAGGTCAAGGAAGGCACGCGCGAGCGCCTGCAGGCCTTCGAGGGAGTGGTGATCGCCAAGCGCAACCGCGGGTTGAACTCCTCGTTCACCGTGCGCAAGGTCTCCCACGGAGAGGGCGTCGAACGGGTCTTCCAGTCCTATAGCCCGGTGGTCGATTCGGTGTGGGTCAAGCGTCGCGGCGATGTGCGCCGGGCCAAGCTCTACTACCTGCGCGAGCGCGAGGGCAAGGCGGCACGCATCAAAGAGAAGCTCGGTCGCAAACGGGCGGACTGACCCGTGGAGCCGGTTCGCGCCGGGGCGGTTCCCCGGTGTGGGCGCTTCATCGTCCCGGCACCGTTCGGTGCGCTCGCTATCGAGCTGCGTGACGGCGCGCTCTGGACGCTCGAACTCTCGCCCCGCCGGGCGACCCGCCTTCGCCGCGCGCCCCCCGCACCGATCGCCGCTGCGTTGCGTCGCTACCTCCGTGACCCGACAATCCCCTGGTCCCTCCCGGTGATCGCGCGCGGTACGCCCTTCCAGCGCCGCGTGTGGGCCGCGCTGCGGCGTATTCCCGTCGGCCGGACCGTGACCTACGGCGCCCTGGCGGCCCGGCTCGGCAGCGCTCCGCGCGCGGTGGGCGCCGCCTGCCGGGCCAACCCGGTCGCGCTCGTCGTGCCCTGCCACCGCGTGGTGGCGAGTGCCGGGCTCGGCGGCTACCAGGGGCGCAGCGCGGGCCCCGGCGTCGAGATCAAGCGCTGGCTGTTGCGTCACGAGGGCGCCCTGCCCGAGGGTTGAGAGGCGGGTGGGCGCTCCGGATCGTCGCCCGCGCCGTATCCGGCGATTCGATCCGCTTCCTCGTTGCATGTCCCCCACCTTGAAATCCGCGCCCTGCATCCCTACCTTGTTAGGATTCCGATAAGGGATCTGTAACCCGAGACCGCCGGTTTTGGCCGGCGGAGTATTCACCGTCCTGCAATCGTCCATACCGGGGAGTCGTCCATGACCGAAGTCGAGGCCCATAAGGAAACCCTCAGCTTCCAGGCCGAGGTTCGGCAATTGCTGAATCTCATGATCCATTCGTTGTACTCGAACAAGGAGATCTTTCTGCGCGAACTGATCTCCAACGCCGCCGATGCCTGCGACAAGCTGCGTTTCGAGGCGCTCACGGACGACGCGCTCTACGAGGGCGACACCGATCTGGCGGTGCACGTGTCCGTCGACCGCGAGCGGCGTACGGTCACCGTCGCCGACAACGGCATCGGCATGACCCGCGCCGAGGTCGCGGAGAACATCGGCACCATCGCCCGTTCCGGCACCCGGCGCTTCCTGGAGAGCCTGACCGGCGATCAGGCCAAGGATGCGCGCTTGATCGGCCAGTTCGGTGTCGGGTTCTATTCCACGTTCATCGTCGCCGACCGCGTCACGCTGTGCACCCGGCGGGCCGGCCTGGGGCCGGAGCACGGCGTGCGCTGGGAATCGGACGGGCAGGGCGACTACACGCTGGAGACCGTGGAGAAGGCGACCCGGGGCACCGAGGTGACGCTGCACCTGCGCGAGGGCGAGGACGAGTTCCTGGACGGCCTGCGGCTGCGCACGATCGTGAACAAATACTCCGACCACGTGCCGCTGCCGATCCGCATGGCGCAGGAGGGGGGCGAAGGCGAGGAGACCGTCAATCGCGCCTCGGCGCTGTGGGCGCGCCGGCGCAGCGACGTGAGCGAGGAGGAGTACCGCGAGTTCTACAAGCAGGTGGCCCACGACTTCGAGGACCCGCTGCTGTGGCTGCACAACCACGTGGAAGGGCGGGTCACCTACGATTCGCTGCTCTATATTCCGGCGCGCGCGCCCTTCGACCTGTGGGACCGGGATCGCCGCCACGGGGTCAAATTATATGTGAAGCGGGTGTTCATCATGGACGACACCGAGCACCTGCTGCCGCAATACCTGCGGTTCGTGCGCGGCGTGGTGGATTCCGACGACCTCCCGTTGAACATCTCGCGCGAGATCCTCCAGCACAACCGCGAGATCGGGCAGATCCGCTCGGCCCTGGTCAAGCGGGTCCTGGACGCCCTGGAGGAGATGGCGGAGAAGGACCCGGAGAAATACGCGCGATTCTGGAAGGCCTTCGGCGCGGTCATGAAGGAGGGCCCGGCGGAGGACTATGCCAACCGCGATCGCATTGCCGGGCTGCTGCGCTTCTCCTCGACCCATACGGACCGCCCGGAGCAGGACGTGTCGCTGCGCGATTACGTCGGGCGCATGAAGGACGGACAGGACAAGATCTACTACATCACCGCGGAGACCTTCGCCGCGGCACGCCACAGCCCGCACCTGGAACTGCTGCGCAAGAAGGGCGTCGAGGTGCTGCTGTTGTCCGAGCGCGTCGACGAGTGGCTGGTCTCGCATCTTACGGAGTTCGACGGCAAGCCCCTGCAGTCGGTGGCCAAGGGCGGACTCGACCTGAACGCCCTGGAGGATCAAGAGGAACGACACAGCGTCGAGCAGGCCGAGACCGACTACCGGGACCTGCTCGCGCGTATGCGCGAGGCCCTCGGCGAGCGCGTGCGCGAGGTGCGCGTCAGCCATCGGCTGGTCTCCTCTCCCTCGTGCCTGGTGCTCGACGAGCACGATGTGTCGGTACACCTGCAGCGGGTGCTGAAGGCGGCCGGCCAGGAGGTTCCGGCGGGCAAGCCGATCCTGGAGATCAACCCGGATCACCCCCTGGTGCGTCGACTCAAGGGGGAGTCGGACGGGGCGCGTTTCACGGACTGGGCGCTGATCCTTTTCGACCAGGCGCTGCTGGCCGACGGCGGGCAGTTGGAGGATCCGGCGGCGTTCGTCGGTCGCCTGAACGATCTGCTCCTGCGCCTCTCACTGGAATGAGCCTCGCGCCGGCGAGCGTCTCTTGAGCCTGCCGGTCGCCATCCTGTTGATGGTCCTGGTCGGCGTGGCGGCGCACACGCTGGGCCTGCTGCGCCTGGCTATCTGGCAGGTGATGGCGCTCGGGGCGGCCGCGGTGCTGCTCACCGGCGGCATCGCCCCCCTCGCCGCGGTGCGCTCCGTGGATCCCTCGGTGATGGTATTCCTGGCCGCGATGTTCCTGCTCGGAGAGGCGATGGAGCGCAGCGGCTACTTGGCCCACTTGGCAGGGATCTTGTTCGCGCGCGCGGGTTCCGTCGACGCACTGGTGCTCATGGTGATGTTCGGCGCCGGTGCGGCCTCGGCCCTGTTCATGAACGACACCCTGGCGGTGATCGGGACCCCGCTGGTATTGATACTGGCGTGTAAGCGACGCGTCGAGCCGCGTCTGCTGTTGCTCGCGCTTGCGTTCGCCGTGACGCTCGGAAGCGTCATGAGTCCCATCGGCAATCCCCAGAACCTGCTGATCGCGGTACACGGCGCCATGCCCGATCCGTTCGTGAGCTTCTTCGGCCGGCTCGGCGTGCCCACGCTGATCAACCTGCTGCTGGCCTATGGGGTGCTGCGCCTGCGCTTTCGGAAACACTTCCATCGCATTGCCCCGGGCGGGGTGCCGCCGGAGGTCTCCGACCCACCGCTGGCGTGGTTGGCCCGCGCGGGTATGCTGATTCTGCTCGGGCTGGTGGGCGTGCGCATCGCGCTACGCGCCGCGGGCGTCGCGCCGGAACTGCCGCTGGCCGCGGCCGCGGCGATGGCGGCCGCGCCGCTGCTGCTGTTCAGCCGGCGGCGTTTCGAGTTGCTCCGCAATCTGGACTGGGCGACGCTGGTGTTCTTTGCAGCCTTGTTCATCCTGGTGCGCAGCGTATGGGATACCGGCTTTTTCCAGGGATGGGTGGACAGGCTGCATCCGGCGCTCGGCTCGGTGCCCACCGTCCTCATGGTGAGCGTTCTCCTCAGTCAGGTCCTCTCCAATGTCCCGCTGGTGGCGCTGTATCTGCCGTTGCTGATCCACGGCAATGCATCGGAGGCGGTGTTGCTGGCCCTTGCGGCGGGCAGTACCGTGGCGGGAAACCTCTTCATCCTCGGGGCGGCGAGCAACGTCATCATCGCGCAGGGCGCAGAGCGACGCGGCGTCTCGGCGCTGTCGTTCTCCGAGTTTGTTTCCACGGGAGTTCCGCTCACACTGATCAACCTCGCGGTCTACTGGGCATACTTCCACTGGGTGTACGTCTCGGGGTGAACGCGGTGACCGAGGTATCGAGGAACCCGCCGTCGCGGCGGCCCGTCGGCCCCCCCGGGGGGCCGACGGCGCTCGTGCATGCTACACTAACTTGGAATGGGTATCGCTCGTTCAGGTCGGCAACGGGGAGGATGGAGGTGGATTCGGAACCGGCATCACCGGCAACCGAGCCGGCAGGCGGTGCCCCGACGGCGGATCGCGTGCGCGTCGACAAGTGGCTGTGGGCCGCACGGTTCTTCAAGACGCGGGCGTTGGCTGCGCAGGCCGTCTCCGGCGGCAAGGTACAGGTCAACGGTGCGCGCATCAAATCCTCGCGCGATCTACACCCGGGCGATTCTCTGAGCATCCGCCGCGGTTCCTACGAGCACGTGGTCGTGGTGCGTGGGCTGACCAAGCGTCGGGTGCCGGCCGCCGAGGCTGCGCAGCTCTATGAGGAGACCGCCGAGAGTCGCGCGGCCCGCGAGCGGGTTGCCGCCGAGCGCCGTGCCCAAGGTGGTGTGACGGCGCCCGCCCCCCGTCCCGACAAGCGCCAGCGTCGCCGCCTGTTTCGGGTCATCGGGCGCGATCGGTAGCCGCGCCCGCTCGCGTGCCACCGTCCTCGCGGCGACCCGACGCTCGTTGACCCGCCGATGCCCGCACCCGTCACGCCGCTGATCGCCGCCGACACGATCATCGAACTGGCCGACCGTTCCGGGCGGCCCATCGTCCTCATCGAGCGCCGCAATCCGCCGCTCGGGTGGGCGTTGCCGGGCGGATTCGTGGATGTCGGGGAGCGGTTGGAACAGGCCGCGGTGCGCGAGGCGCGGGAAGAGACCGGCCTGCGGATTCGGCTCACGGCGTTGCTGGGCTGTTATTCGGACCCCGCGCGCGATCCGCGCGGTCATACCGTCAGCGCCGTCTATGTGGCCGAGGCCGAGGGCGAACCGCACGCCGGAGACGACGCCAAGGGAGTGGGGGTGTTCGACGCTACGGCACTCCCGCCGCTTGCCTTCGATCACGCGCGGATCCTGGAGGACTATCTGCGGTTTCGGCGCGACGGAAAGCCGCCTCCGCCGCGCCCCTGACGGGTCGACGACGGCCCCGGCCGGTGTACCGGGGCGCAATGCGCGCGGGGCGACCGGCGGTCGATCCATCCCGCCGCCGACGGGTGTCTCACTTCGCCGGCGTGGCGTCCGGTTTCTGCGCGTTCTGTGCGGCGACCTCGCGGCGCACCTCTTCCATGTCCAGGGCCTTGGCTTTTTCCAGCACGTCCTGAAGGTCCGCGGCGGGCAGCATCCCGGGCTGCGAGAACAGGATGATCTTCTGGCGGAACAGGGTCAGGGTCGGGATCGAACGGATCTGAAACGTACCCGCCAATTCCCGTTCCTCGTCCGCGTTGACCTTTCCGAACACCACGTCCGGGTGCTGCTCGGAGGCGGCCTCGAAGATCGGTGCGAAGGACCGGCACGGGCCGCACCAGGGCGCCCAGAAGTCGAGTACGACCACGTCGTTGTGGTCGATGAGTTCTTCAAAATTGTCTTTGGTGACGGCGACGGTGGCCACGGGCGGATCCTCGCTTCGCGGGGTGGGATCATGGCGCGCGGTGCAACTGCCGCGCGCCCTCGCCCAAGCGTACTACGCCCCCGCCCCGGGCTGCAAACTACGCCGTCCCCACCTTCGGCAGGTGTGTCAAGGCGGTGCGGATCGCCTCCTCCGGGTATTCGTAGTCTTCGAGCTCACCGTTGAAATACTTGTCGTAGGCGCCCATGTCGAAGTGGCCGTGACCGGAGAGATTGAACAGCAGGGTCTTGGGTTCGCCGCTCTTCTTGCAGCGCAGCGCCTCGTCGATCACGGCGCGAATGGCATGCGAGGCCTCCGGGGCCGCGATGATCCCCTCGGTGCGGGCGAACAGCACGCCCGCCTCGAAGGTCGCCACCTGCGGTACCGCCACCGCGTCGACCAGGCCCTCGTGGTGGAGTTGGCAAACCAGGGGCGAGGCGCCGTGGTAGCGCAGCCCGCCCGCGTGGATGCCGGGCGGCACGAAGTCGTGACCCAGGGTGTACATGCGCATCAGCGGGGTGAGCCCGGCGGTGTCGCCGAAGTCGTACGTGTAGACGCCGCGGGTCAGCGTGGGACAGGAAGTCGGCTCCACCGCCACCAGCCGGACATCGCGTCCGGCGGCCTTGTCGGCGAAGAACGGAAAGGCGATGCCGCCGAAATTGGAACCGCCGCCGCACGGGGCGAACACCATGTCCGGGTAGTCGCCGGCGCGCGCCATCTGTTCGCGCGCCTCGAGGCCGATGACCGTCTGGTGCAGCAGGACGTGGTTGAGCACCGAGCCGAGCGAATAGTTGGTGTCCGCGCGCGAGGCCGCTTCCTCCACCGCCTCGGAGATGGCGATGCCCAGCGAGCCGGGCGAGTCCGGGTCGGCCGCGAGCACCTTGCGTCCGGACTCGGTGCGATCCGTCGGGCTCGCCAGCACCTCCCCGCCCCAGGTCCGGATCATCGAGCGCCGATACGGTTTCTGCTCATAGCTCACCTTGACCATGTAGACGCGCACGTGCAGGCCGAGAAGCTGTCCGGCGAGCGCCAGCGCCGAACCCCACTGGCCGGCGCCGGTCTCGGTGCTCAGGCGCGTGATGCCCGCCTCGCGGTTGTACCAGGCCTGCGCGACCGCCGTGTTGGGTTTGTGCGAGCCGGCCGGGCTTATGCCTTCGTATTTGTAGTAGATGCGCGCCGGGGTGGCGAGCGCCGCCTCCAGGCGCCGCGCGCGGTAGAGCGGACTCGGGCGCCATGCCCGGTAGATTTCGCGGATCGGCTCGGGGATCGGGATCCAGCGCTCGGTGCTGACCTCCTGCTCGATCAGCGCGGGCGGAAAGATCGCGCCGAGCGCCTCCGGCGGCACCGGCTTGCCGTCCGGCCCGAGCGACGGGGCCGGTGGATTCGGCATGTCGGCGACGACATTGTACCAATGGGTGGGGATTGCGGATTCCTCGAGGAGGATCTTGGTTTCGGACATGTCCCGTTTCCTCGCCAGCCGGTGTCCGGCGGATGGTCCGGGAAATGCCATCCCATTGCAAGGCGAGCGCCCGAGTCCCGGGCGCGGGGCCGGGTCGCGATTCGACGCCCGGGATCGGGCCGGTGCCGTGCGCGGGCGTTCAAGTTTCAGGGACTCCCGCCGCTACCACAACGTTGCCATGTTTTGGCAACCCCCTGTCGTATATCGTCTTTCACGCATTCTGTGAGCCACGCACGGTCGACACCGGAGGTATCGTTCTATATTTGTGAGACCGTCGGCGGGGGATAGATCGGTGTCCATCGCAGCTACCGTTCAGCAGGTTCTGGCGCGAGCCGACGTTGTCTACGAAGTCCGCGGGCACACAACAACCGAGAGTCTGGAGGAGGCGGCGCGCACTTGCGGCGTTTCCTTGCGGCGTTTCATCCGTGCCGTACTGTTGAAGGATGCGCGTGGGCCGCTCCTGGTTGTGTTACCCTTGACCCACTTGATCGACTTCCAGGCGGTGGAGCGAGTGCTGGGCCGCAGGCCGGTCCCGGCATCTGCAGATGAGACGGCGGCCGCCTTCCCGGATTGTGAACCGGGGACCGTACCGCCGCTGGGTGCCGCCTACGGGATCGAGACCGTTGTCGACCCGAGCGTCTACGATTCCGAAGACCTCTGCTTCGAACCCGGGGTACATGACATGGTGGTGCACATCCGCCGCAGCGGCTTTCGGCGGTTGCAGGCGGGCGCACGCGTAGCGGGCTGCGCGCAGGCGACGAGCGGACTGCAGGCCGGGGCGGCGGGCGGCCCTGTATCGGAATTGCGCGTTCCCGAAGGCATCGATTTCGATTCGATGGTCGCCTCGTTCATGCCCGCCCCCGAAGTGCGCCGCCACATCGAGGAACTCTACGAATTGCCGCCGATGCCGGCGGTGGCGCAGCGCATCCTCCGGTTGCGTGCCGATCCGCTGGCTTCAGCCGAGCGTTTGGCCGCGATCGTGGAACTGGATCCGAGTCTTTCGGCGCAGGTGGTGCGCTATGCCGGCTCGCCGTTTTTCGGCTATCGCGGCAAGCTCGAGTCGATTCGCGATGCGATCGCCCGGGTCCTCGGCTTCGACATGGTTGCGAGCATGGCCCTGGGGCTGGCGGCGGGGCGCGCGTTCCGCAACCCGCCCGACGGGCCGCTGGGGATGCAGGCCTTCTGGCGTCATTCGACCTACTGCGCGGCCCTCGTTCAGACACTTGCCAAGGCGATGCCGGTCGGGTTGCGGCCGCGCCCGGGTATCGCCTACTTGGCGGGTCTGCTGCACAATTTCGGATTTCTGTTGATGGGCCACCTGTTCCAGCCCGAATTCTTCCTGTTGAACAGGCTGGTCGCGGCGAACCCCGAGACTCCGGTGACCGCGATCGAGAAGCGGGTGTTGTGCATGGGCCGGGCACGCGACGTGCTATGCATGGGCCACCCCAGCATCGGTGCTTGGTTGACCCACTCCTGGAATCTTCCAGATGAAGTTACGGTCACCGTGTGCGAGCACCATAACGAGGACTACGACGGCGAACATGCCGTCTATCCGAATCTGGTGCTGGTGGCCAACCGGCTGTTGCGCCGCCACGGTATCGGCGATGAAATCCCGGAGCCGCCGCCGGAAGCGCTGCTGGCCCGGCTCGGCCTCGCGCCCGAGCGCGCCGAGGAGATCCTGGAGGCCTTGATGGCCTCGGGTTCGTCACTCGACGGGATCGCACGCTATCTGGCGGCATGATCCTCTCGCCGCCCCTTTGCGCCGGGATTCCGGCGCGCGTTTACCCCTGATTTGCCACTCCCGCCCTGCGGAACGTCCGCTGAGCGAGGGTCTTCTTGTAAGTAAATCTTGATTCCGACGTAGGTAAAAGTCCTATTCGTGACAAGTTTTTGCCGCCGGTATTGTGTGCGGCTGTTCAATCGGCGGCCATCCCTTTGACAACGAAAAGGAAAAGATGCGCGCCGGCGGGTCGGGGCCCGTTTCCGCCCTCGGCGCCCGATGTGACCGTATCCGGCCGACGATCCGATTCGTTGCCACGCGGGGTTTGTCCTTTCAGTCGGGCCGGGTTACAGTCGTTGCGTGGGCGGGGGCAGCGGGCAGTGCCGCCATACAATGAGCGAGACAGCGCAAGAAATTCAATAAATAAATAATAATAGGCTGGTTTTTAGCTTCAGAACAACGACAGCGGAGGTTGTGGGCGAGGGCCTGATGGCGGTCGATGCGGAACCGAAGGCATTTCATCTGACCTCTTCCAGGAAGGTGCTCCGTCTGCTCGAGGAGCTCACGCAATCCCAGGCGGGGAGTCTCATCTACCGCCAGGTGGAGCGTGTGCTCAACGACTACGAGACCGAGCGCCTCGATGTCGAGGAACTCTACGCGGGCTTCGTCGGTTCGTTGTTGGACGCTTACGCGCGTGGTTTGGAACCGAGTTCGGCCCCGATGATGGAAACGCGGCTGCTGCGCAAGTGCCTGCAGCCGCCGCTGTCGCCCTCCGAGTTGGGTGCGTTGCGTGAATTCATCGACCACCAGGCCGAGCACCTCGCACAGGCGGTGCACCCCGATCCCCAGGCCTTCCAGTCCGCCTTCGCCCCGCTGTTTCAGTCGCTCGGCATCGCGCGTACGCCCGATCGTGCCGGGCCGCCCCCGGCCGTCGACCGGCCGTCGTCGGCGCCGCCGAGTTCCCCTGACGGGGCGGTCGAGGCGCCGGTGGAGACCGACGAAAGCGGCGGCGACGAGCAGCGGGTCAACGCCGCGTTTCGCTCTTACCTGGACGAGAAGAGCCGTGATATCCAGCACATGCAGACCACCCTCGCGCACCAGATCATGGAGACGATCGCGCAGAATGCGGAGTTCGGTGTGCTGCTCGAGGTGGTGCTCGGGGAATTGCAGCAGGTTCGCGAGGGCGCGCAGGTCGAACAGTTGCGCCAGACCCTGATCCGCGAGATCGAGAAGCTGCTGCAAGGTCACCGCTTGCTGGCCGACAAGCTCGATAATACCCACAACTACCTGCAGATCGTCGAATCCGGCAGCCAGCAGCTCAACGACGAACTGACCCGCGTGCGCCTGCTCAGTCTCACCGATGAATTGACCGGGCTGCCGAACCGGCGTGCCTTCCTGCGCCGGCTCGAGGAAGAGGTCAGCCGCGTGCAGCGCTACGGCTCACCCCTGTCCCTGGCCCTGCTGGATCTTGACAAGTTCAAGGACATCAATGACAAGTATGGCCACCCGGCGGGCGACGAGGTGCTGCGCACCTACGCCAAGAACGTCCTGTCCCTGTTCCGCCACCACGATCTGGTGGCCCGCTACGGCGGCGAGGAGTTTGTGGTGCTGCTGCCCAACACCGAGCGCAACGGTGCGCTGCGCGCCCTGAACAAGGTCAAGAAGCGCGCCGGCGAGGCCTGCTACCAGTTCAACGGTGCGGTGCGCCAACTGCCCACCTTCTCTGCGGGACTGGCGCTGTATCAACCGGGCGAGACGCCCAGCGCGTTGATCGAACGCGCCGACAACGCGCTCTATCGCGCCAAGCGCATCGGACGCAACCGCATCGAACTGGATGAGACCTACGCGGCCGCCAACGGCGGCAACGGTGCGCAACGGGCGGTCGGCGATCCCGGCGTTCCGGAATCCACGCCCGACCTCGAAGCGTAACCCACGCCTTCGAGGTCGGGTCGCTCGAATAGGAAACCCGGATCGACCCGCATTGTTACTCGCCGCGGATATGCAGTAGAATGCGACGCGTAGCGCGGGGGGCGGGCCGCTGCGCGGATACGCGGTACCGTTCCGCCCCTCGATGGATCCGCATGATCCATCGGATCCAAATCGGCAATTCCGGAGTCCGGGTTTTCGCTCCCCCCGACAAGGTGGTGAGGCGGATCGATGATCGCCCCGACCGGAGTGCCCGTTTCAATGGCGGCCGTGTCGGTCCCCCCGCAGCGAACTGTTGTGAACCCCGTCAGGCCCGGAAGGGAGCAGCGGTAACAGCAGCGTCGGGTGCCGGGGTGTGGCTGGCACGGTCCGCCGCCCTTTAACGAAGCGCCGCCGGATCGGCCGGGTCCCGCACGGATCCGAACGGCCGCGGGATCTGCGGTATGATAGCCCCGTCGGGTCGGGCGCGCCGCGGGTTCGCGCGCCGGGGCGTCTTGCAACCCGCTTCGCGGACTCCGGCCGCGGGGCCGCGGAATCCGGATCTTCACCCATGAGCTATCAGGTACTCGCGCGTAAGTGGCGGCCCCGTACCTTCGCCGAATTGGCGGGCCAGGAGCACGTGGTGCGCGCGTTGGTCAATGCGCTGGACCACGACCGTCTGCACCACGCGTTTCTCTTTACCGGCACGCGCGGGGTGGGGAAAACCACGATCGCGCGCATCCTCGCGCGCGCCCTCAATTGCGAGCGTGGCGTGAGTTCGATCCCCTGCGGAGAGTGCGATGCATGCCGGGAGATCGATGAGGGGCGTTTCGTCGACCTGATCGAAGTGGACGCCGCCTCGCGCACCCGGGTGGAGGATACTCGCGAACTGTTGGAGAACGTGCAGTACGCGCCTACCCGCGGTCGCTACAAGGTCTATTTGGTGGACGAGGTCCACATGCTCTCCACCCACAGCTTCAACGCCTTGCTCAAGACCCTGGAGGAGCCTCCGCCGCACGTGAAGTTCCTCCTCGCCACCACCGACCCGCAACGCCTGCCCGCCACCGTCCTCTCGCGTTGCCTCCAGTTCCATCTCAAGCGCCTGCCGCCGGCCCTCATCGTCGAGCATCTGTCGGCGATCCTGGGCCGCGAGGGCGTGGATACCGAGCCCGGTGCGGTGGAACCGATCGCCCGCGCCGCCGAAGGCAGCATGCGCGATGCGTTGAGTCTGCTCGATCAGGCGATCGCCTACGGTGGCGGTACGCTGCGCACCGATGACGTGCGCACCATGCTCGGGACCCTTCCTCGCGAGCGGTTGATCGGGCTGGTGGAGGCGCTGGCCGCCGGTGACGGTGCGGGGCTGTTGGGGCAGGTAGAGGAACTCGCCGAGCAGTGCGCCGATTTCCCGGGCGTCCTGGCGGAATTGTTGGTGCTTCTGCACCGTGTGGCCCTGGTCCGGCAGGTGCCGGAGGTGCTCGACGAGGACGACCGCGGTGCCGTAGCGGCCCTGGCGGCACGGCTCACGCCGGAGGACGTGCAACTCTTCTACCAGATCGCGCTCCTGGGGCGGCGCGACCTGCCGCTCGCTCCGGACCCGCGTGCCGGTTTCGAGATGGTGCTGCTGCGGATGCTCGCTTTTCGCCCCGAGGATGCACCCCCGGCAGCGGTGCCCAATCCCGCCCCGGCCGCCAGGCGACGCCCGCGGGCCGCGGCGCCTCAACCACCGCCCGCCCCGGCGCGCGAGGACCCGGCGCCGGCGGGGGGTGCCCACGCCGCCGCCCGGGACATCGCTCCGGCCGCCGGCCCGGAGGTTCTCCCCGACGCCGGCCCGGCGCAGGAGGAATGGCTGGAGATGGTGCGCGATTCCCTGGGCCTTGGCGGGCCCGCCCGGGAACTGGCGGCGAACTGCAATCTGCTGGGGCGCGAGGGCGAGACCGTGCAACTGCTGCTCGACGGTTCGCGGGCCCACCTGCTCTCGCCCAGTACCGAAGAGCGCCTGCTCCAGTCCCTGCAGCGCCATTTCGGCACCCCCGTGCGGCTGGCGATCCGGCTCGGCAAGCCGGTGGCCGAGACGCCGACGCAACGCTGGGCGCGCGAAGACGGGGACCGGGTGAAGGCGGCGACCCGGGCGATTGCGGAAGATCGTACCGTGCAGTCCCTGTGTGAGACTTTCGACGGCGAGATCGCAAAGAATTCGATCCGGCCGACGGATTGAGTGTAATGGTGTGCGGTGCAGCGGCCCGGCCCGTCGGCGCGAATTGGCCGGACGTGCGGCACCGTGGTGTAATGATTTCAATAACGGCCCGGTGCGGGTCGAGGTGGCGAAATGAAAGCTGGCATCGGCAATCTCATGAAACAGGCCCAGCGCCTGCAGGCGGACATGCAGAAGGCCCAGGAGGAGATGGCCGCACTGGAGATCACCGGGCAGTCCGGCGGCGGCTTGGTGAGCGTCGTGATGACCGGACGCCATGACGTGCGGCGCGTAACCATCGACCCGAGCCTGCTCGGCGACGACAAGGACATGCTGGAGGACCTCGTCGCGGCGGCGGTCAACGACGCGGTGCAGAAGGTCGAGAAGACCGTGCAGGAGCGCTTCTCCGGCCTCGCGGCGGGGGCGGGGCTCCCCCCCGGGATGAAGCTGCCCTTCTGATCCGCCCATGGCCCATCTCCCGATCGTCCACCGTCTGATCGAGGCGCTGCGCTGCCTGCCCGGCGTCGGGCCCAAGTCCGCCCAGCGCATGGCCTACCATCTGCTGGAGCGGGACCGGGAGGGCGCGTGTCGCCTGGGCCGGGCCCTGGCCGAGGCCGGCGAGGCGGTGCGCCAGTGCCGTTTGTGCCGCTCCCTGAGCGAGGGGGAGGTGTGCGCGGTGTGCGAGAGCACGCGCCGCGATCGCTCGTCGCTGTGCGTGGTGGAGACCCCGGCCGATACCCAGGCCATCGAGCAGGCCACCGGCTATCGGGGCCTGTACTTCGTGCTGATGGGCCGCCTCTCGCCGCTGGACGGGATCGGTCCGGAAGAACTGGGTCTGGACCGGTTGGCGGGTCGGCTCGCGGAGGGCGAGGTGCGCGAGTTGATCCTGGCTACGAACTTCACCGCCGAGGGCGAGGCCACCGCCCAGTACATCAGCGCCGTGGCCCACGAGCACGGGATCCGGGTCACGCGCATCGCCCAGGGCGTGCCGGTCGGCGGTGAACTCGAGTACGTCGACCACGACACCCTCTCGCACGCCTTTCGAGGTCGGCGCGATCTGTAGGGCCGTTGCGGTCTTCCGGTGCGCCATACGCAGTTGGGCCGCCGGATCCAAGCCAAGGAGATTCCGAGTGCTCCGACCCCTTGAACCGAACTGAACCGGAGGCGACATGGCGGAGTGTCTGTTCTGCAGGATGGTGAGCGGCGAGATCGTGCCGGATGTAGTCTACGAGGACGAGGACCTGCTCGCGTTTCGCGACGTCAACCCGCAGGCGCCCATCCACGTCCTGGTGATCCCCAAGCGCCATGTCGCCACACTGAACGACGTGGAGGTCGCGGACGCGGAACTCATCGGGCGCATGCACCTCGCGGCACGGCACATCGCCCGGGAGGAGGGCATCGCCGAGCGGGGTTATCGCACGGTGATCAACTGCAACGCCGAGGCCGGGCAGTCGGTCTTCCACGTGCACCTGCATCTGCTCGGCGGGCGTCCCATGGGTTGGCCGCCCGGCTGAGTTTCTCTCCGGCGGTGCCCAGGGGGTCGAAGGGATTTCAAGGGATTTCAAGGGGATTTCAAGGGGTCAGAGTACTTGAAATTTTAGAGGATGTTGATTCTTCGAACTTTACTTGGAAATTTCAAGTACTCTGACCCCTTGAAATCCGTCCTGCCCCCTTGAAATCCGTCAGCCGTGATGTCCGCTCCCCTCGCCGAAGTGGTAGAAGGTCCGGTTGAGGTAGTCGATCACATCCGCACGCTCGGCCGGGCTCCAGCGCACGCCCACGGCCTGCCGGCAGCCGGCGACTTGGGTGCGCAATGCGGCCAGGCTGCGGACCTTGTGGTTGGGCCGCGTGTACACGCTCGGATTGTGGCAGGACAGGCAGGATTGATTGTGTAATTGCTTGCCCCGGGCGATGTCCGGTCCCTTCGCGGCATGCACCGTCAGCGAGGCACACAACAGCGCCGCCGCACCCGCTGCGATTCCCAGTCCCGCGCTTATCTTCATGCCCGTCTCCCGTTGTGTCTCAACTTCGCTTGGCCGCCATTCTATCCGATAGACGGGCGATACGCAGCGGTGCCGGCGGATGGGAATCGTGGAACGCCGAGTACAGCGGATCGGGGGTCAGGGTGCTGGCGTTCTCCTCGTAGAGCGTGACCAGCGCGCGGATCAGCGCGTCGGATTCGGCCTGCTCGGCGGCGAATGCGTCCGCCTCGTATTCGTGGCGGCGCGAGAGGCGCGCCGCGATCGGTTGCAGCAGGAAGGTGAAGGTCGGCAGGACCAGCAGGAACAACAGCAGCGCCATGTAGTCGGAGGGTGTAGTGACCCCCAGTCCGGAGTAGAACCACGGCCGGCGCATCAGCCAGGCGAGCACGGCGAGGCCGGCAAGACTCAACAGCGCGGTATGAATGAGGCGTTTGCGCACGTGACGGAGACGAAAGTGACCGAGTTCGTGCGCCAACACCGCTTCCACTTCCCGGTGCCCGAGGCTCCCGAGCAGCGTGTCGAAGAATACGATGCGCTTGTGTCGACCAAGGCCGGTGAAGTAGGCGTTGCCGTGCGCGGAGCGGCGCGAGCCGTCCATCACGAATACGCCGCTGCTGGAGAAGCCGCAGCGCGCGAGCAGGCGCTCGATGCGCATGCGCAGTTCGGTATCGTCGAGCGGGCTGAAGCGGTTGAACAGCGGGGCGATCAGGGTCGGGTAGGCCCAGGTCATCAACAGACCGAAGCCGATCCAGACCGCCCAGACGTAGATCCACCACAGCCCGCCGGCGTGGGCCATGAGCCACAGGGCGACCCACACGAGCGGCGCGCCCAGTACCACGGTCAGCGCGAACTGGCGCACGAGGTCGCCCGCGAACACCGCCGGCGTGGAGCGGTTGAAGCCGAAGCGCTCCTCCAGCACGAAGGTGTGATACACGGAAAATGGAAGCTCCAGCAGGCCGAGCAACAAGAATACGGAGAGTATGACCGCAACGCCGGTGGCGAGCGGGCCGAATCCCATGCCCCGCCAGGCCCGGTCCAACCATTCCAGGCCGCCGCCCACGGTCCATCCGAGCAGCAGCGCGCCGTCGTACAGCGTCTCCAGGCCGCCCAGGTGCGTGCGCGCCACCGTGTAGTCCGCAGCCCTGCGGTGAGAGTGCGGCGTGATGCGCTCGCGGAACGCGTCGGGCACTCGGTCGCGGTGTTGCAGGACGTGGCGGATGTGACGGCGGTTCAACCACAACCGGGTCAGCGTGGCCGCGGCCAGGAACAGGAGAAAGAGCAGGCGGAAATCGTCCATCGACGTCATAGAAGGGGCTCGGATTCCCGGCGCCGGTCGAGGGCGGCTTTTGCTAGAATGCCTGACAACCGACGCGGCGGATCCCCCATAGAAAGGAATGATTCATGGCACAGGACCCAGGAAATCTGATCTGGATCGATCTCGAGATGACCGGTCTGGATACCGATCGCGACCATATCCTCGAGATCGCCACTATCGTCACCGACGGACGACTCGAGGTGCGGGCCGAGGGACCGGTGCTGGCCATCCATCAGCCCGACGCAGTCCTTGAGCAGATGGACAACTGGAATCGCACCCAGCACGGCAAATCGGGCCTGATCGACCGGGTGCGCGCGAGCGAGGTGGACGTCGCGGAGGCCGAGCGCCGGACCCTGGAGTTTCTGCGACTCTGGGTGCCGTCCAATACCTCGCCGATGTGCGGCAACAGCATCTGCCAGGACCGGCGCTTTCTGCACCGTTGGATGTCGCGTCTGGAGCAGTACTTCCACTATCGCCACCTCGACGTCAGTACCGTGAAGGAGCTGGTGAATCGCTGGTCGCCGCGCGTGGCCGAGGGCTTCGAGAAGAACCCGAGTCATCTGGCCCTCGACGACGTGCGCGACTCGATCCGTGAGCTGCGATACTACCGGGAGCAGTTCTTCCGGGTCTCGGCCGTGTGAGTCGGCGCACTCGCACGCCGGATTATTCCACCGGCGTATCGTCCAGGTTGCCCCACTCCGACCAGGAGCCGGGATAACCGCGGATGCGCTCGAATCCCAGCGCCTTCAGGACGATGTAGGTGTATGCCGAGCGGTGATGCGTCTGGCAGTAGGTGATGACCTCATGCGCGGGCGCCACGTCGAGCGATTCCAGCATCGCGCGCAGTTCCTCCTCCGGGCGCAGGCGCAGGTTGCGGTTCGGATCCATCGCACGGGTCCATTCCAGGTTGACGGCGCCCGGGATGTGGCCGCCGCGCGCGGCCAGGCGCTTGAAACCGCGGTACTCCTCCGGGGAGCGCGCATCCAGCAGGCGTACCGAGGCATCCCCGAGGCGCGCGAGGATATAGTCCCGGTCGGCGTAGCCGGTCGCGGCGATCTTCGCCGGGTAGTGCGCCGGTGCGGGCGGCGTCACA
>VAPM010277501.1_pt1 | contig 41678 bp, 35 predicted proteins | sample 3395091 | NCBI WGS metagenome assembly VAPM01 (sample SAMN08290445, study PRJNA428436) | hydrothermal vent metagenome | isolation source: Deep-sea hydrothermal vent chimney 3 | place: Pacific Ocean: Juan De Fuca Ridge
AGATCAAATTAATGAATGAAGATAATTTGCAGAATCAACAAGCCCACGCTCTCGAAATCTATCAAGCACTTTATATTCATCCATCTCTGGATTTCTCCTATTTAAGACAAGTTTTCTGAAAGCATCAACTGCCTTAACCTGATTTAAATCAATTATATCTGATGCAAAGTCGTCCGGACTCTTTGCGGCCAAACCAAAACTTGCCAAATAATCTTTTGGGAAGTCTTTGAGATTATTGGTAACAATTAAGTTTGCATTTGTTTTGATGGCAGCAGCTAGAATATGGCAATCTTTTTTATCAGGCAAATCAATAGTAGCAATTAATGATTCATAATTGTCTACCATTGCATCAGGAAAGGCCCTATAAGCAAAGTTTACCCTTTTAGTAATTTCTTTCTCAGAAATATTTTTACGTTTCATTACATCTGTCCATTCATCAAATATGTGTTTACTCCATTTAGGGGTGAACAGATCATAATGAGCAAACCAAAAGAGAAGATCTCTGACGTCTATTGGATAAATAACATTTGTGTCCAGAACACAAGTAAATCGAACACTATGAATCATAAAGCCCTGATTCTTCGTCAGCATTCATCATTTTAATAATTAATGCCTCTTGCTTAACTTTCATTTCTTTTTGATACTTGACAACATCCTCAAATTTAACTCTTCTATGTCGGCCTACTTTGGTAAAGGCAATTTCACCATTTTCTAAAAGTTTGACAACATGAGGCCGTGAACACCCCAACAATTCAGCTGCAGCTTGAGTTGTCATCTCTGTAGCTACCGGAACAATTGAAATAGGTTTGCCCTCGCCTGTTACTTTTAAAATTTGAGCCAATAGCCTCAAGGCTTTTAAAGGTATTTTAATTTTCTCCTCTGTTTCTTCTATTCCAATTTCTGGATTTTTCGAATGAATTTGATTAAGAGTAGCCGTTAAAGCATCATATGATTCCATAGCAGTTAATTGTTCCTGTTTGGATGGCTTTTTAATATTAGTGTAAGAATCCATTTTGAGAAAAGGTTTTTATGTAGATCATTTAATATACTTACAATATTAAACGAAATAAACGAAACTGAGTATATTCAGAATTAAAAATTTTCAATAATATTTAAAAAATAGGTGAAAAAAACCGCTTTCCGTAACAAGCCAGGTCTTTCGTTTTTGACCTGAATACCCTGAGAGGGTAACCAGCTTTTCATCGTCATCCAATATTCTTAATTAATGTGATTTCATCTGAACTGTATTGTAGGATGGCCAGTGATTTTTATGAGAGGGTTTGTTTTATTTGGAGCTGCCTAGGATTGAACCTTAAGCAATTGCTACTAATTTTCTGGCCCTATCAAGATCGTATTTACTTTGGAAGTTCATCCAAAACATGGCAGATATATCCAAGGCATGTTCAAGCCTCAATGCCAGCTCTGCAGTAATATTTCTACGGCCATGTATAAGGTCGGAAAGCATAGAAGGAGATATACCCAATTTTTTTGATAGATCCTTTTGTTTTAATTCCCTGGCCTCGATCTCATCGCTTATTATTGTGCCCGGGTGGATGGGGGATCCGGCCGGTATATCATTTGCAAATATCTTATTCATAATGTTTCGAAATTTCGATAATTATTATTCCCAATTCTCCATTTTTATTGATCCTGAACAATAGCCGATATTGTTTATTGAGCCGGAGCAGGACTTTGTAACTATTTGCATAACCAGTATTAGTTAGTAATGTAACATGATTATTTTAAGGGTTTCTTATCAAGATGAAAGGAATGTTTTCTATACTAATTTAAATACCCCCTAATTTAAAATTTGTTAAAAAACAATTTCTTCTTCCTCTACCATCCTTTCTGGATAAACTATTTTGTATCCATTGAAACTACATACATCTCTTCTAAATAAACATATTTGGATTGTCGGATTTAGATCAAAATAACCAGGTAACTTGTGATGAAATATGACTCTATTGGAATATTCATCTTTTCTATTCATTGAATTAATGCCAAAGATTCTAATAGCTTGGTACGTAAAAAATCTTTTTCTTTTAAGGAACTCAATTATCTCGGGAACAGTTGGATCATTTTTGGTATGTGATTTTGATAATTCAATTGCAGCTTCTTTAAATTCCTTGCGGTGTTTGCCTTCCCCATGTAAATCCCAACAATCTTGATCTAAAATACATGTACTTTCACAAATTACATATTTATTTTTCCCATATGTTATTTTGCCCCACCAATGTCCTAATGTCTTATGAGAATCCCAAAAATAATAACCCTCGCCAAGCCAAGCATCATTTCTTCGACAACGGAAAGGCCCATCTCTCTCAATTTCAAAAGCATTTTCCCGATCTTCAAGGGTTTGATATATTAACATTTTAATATTTTATCAAAAAATTAGTCCTTTGACTCTATAGTGTGTTCTTTCAGGGGTGATTCAAGTGAACTTAAATTCATGGTGGGTAAAAGAATCATATTATTGTTGGCTTGAATTGAAATACTACTAATGAAGGCTCTTAAATAAGGGAAAATTATAGCTATACTGTTCCTATAAAAATACTGTGGGATTTCGCTAAAAGAATTCAAATCCTCAAATTCGAAAAGAGAATGCATTGTACATGATAAAAATGGGTTTTCTGAATTTTCATCATTAAAAGCAGTAAAATGTAAAATAATCTCAAACCGCTTGTGTTTTGCAAAATAAATGCCGTGTGGATCAAATTTTATTCCTATTTCAGAGGTCTCTGATTTACTATCAAAATCAAAATTGAGTTTACTAAACCTTGAATTTATTAGTCCAAATGCAGCTTTTTTTGTCTGTTCCATAAATCAAATGTAAAAAAAAACTCCGAATTTCGGAGTTTCAAGTTTGCCTGTAAAATATTTTTCTTCTTCAATGGGTCTTTTTAAGAGATTTGGTAAATCATCAGGATAAAATACTCCCATATGTTTTATAAAAGATTTAGCGGAGGGACCAATATTTGAAAATTCTTCCACTTCTTTCCAATCATTTTTTATTACTTCCTTTGGTGTATTATTGAGATACTCCCTCAATCTTTCTATCATGCCCATCGTTCTAATAATTAAAATTATGATTGATCTATTAACTCTTTATCAAACAGATTGTTTCCATTTAGTGTTTATGATACTGTTTGAACTGCTATATGTTCAATTAGCTTTAGGATAGTTCCTTCCGCAAAAGTATAATAAGAAGTTCTTATAAGCAATACTACTTATTCTTTTTATGAGTACCTGTACTCAAAGGCACTAAATATATCCATAAATCTATCAAGTAACATGATAGTAACTGCTTTCTGCTACGATATGTTTACTGAATATATTCTATTGCAATTGACTAAAAACTAATGGTCAAGGCTGCTTAATTGAGTATATTTAATGATTCATATCAGCTTTTCATCATCTATTGTAATAATCTTCAATTAAAGCACGCTTATGTGAACTTGTATAGTATGATGGTCAGGGAAGTTTTGTGTATGCTACAGCAGGAGTCTTTATTATTCATAGAAGGAAGGTTCTAAAAAGGAATAAGGTTTGATCTCGAAATTTATGTTATGATAACCAGATTGAAAAACCCGCTTTTCATTAAAAACCAGGTCTTTCGCATTTGACCTGAGTTCCCTGAGAGGGAGATCAGCCTCTCATCATTTTGCAGAGGGACAGAGTTTTTTTGGAATAAAAAAAAGTCCGCAAATGGCTCAGTGGCTCGGGGTCCAATTCCCCGCAGTCTAAACCAGTCGTGGACTTCTTTGTAAAGATAACAATAATATTTTAGGTATTAGTGCCTGGACTATCAAGTACATCCTTTCGGGCATACTCTCGAGATCAATTTGTATATATTTTCCCATGCAGCCCCCCCCCTTAAAATAGAGGGGGACGGCTTAAAACATGGTTTTTAGCGGTTATTCCAAAGATTCTTAGAATTATTCTTACTTTTTTCATTCTTATTGAGAAAAAAGTATCCCCCAAGTGCCACACTAAATAATAGCAACACTCCCATGCTTCCTATACTCGCATTTGTACTAAATTGCGATTGTTGTATGCGTTGCCGTGGATCAGTGGAATAGGGATCGATTCTTTGATTTTGCCCATTTGGATTAAAGCCATAGTTGAACTGCCCACTACTTGGAAAATTCTGGTTGAACCTTTGACTTGAACCATAATTACCGTTTCCACTATATGGAGATCCTCCAGGAACAATATCTGATTCTTGTGGTAGAATTACACCACCAGAGGATGCCAAATTTGCGTACATCTGTTCTTTGGTGAGTTCAGGAAAACCCCCTTTCCTCATCTCATCATTTACCTTCTCAACCAAATGATCAATAATTTGATCTCTTGACTTGCCTCTCAATTGGTTGTTAACAAAATTGTCTTTAGTTTTTGGCTTTCGGAAAGGCAAAATATCTTTCCATTTGCTGGCCAATTGATCTCCCGTCATGCTTGAATCAACACTAATTTCCGTGAGCATAGCACCCCATACACCAGCCTTTTGATACTGTTCATCTGGTGATACACGTCTTCCATTCCTGTCCATAATTGTTGAGAATATGGATACTACTCCAGAGACGATTGCGCCCCAGGGTATGACCCCAAGTTGATTTATATTATTTGTCATGATGAATAATATTTAAGATTGAAAATCTGGATCCAATTCAAAGGTTGCATTCCCCCAGAAGGATTCTTCTATTGTAACAGAAAGCTGCTTGAAGTCTTTCTTAAGTCCTTTAAGGGTACTCATTTCATTAGTATATGCTGATTCAGAGTCATTACCTTCCAATTCTGCTACTAAATTTCCAATACGGCTTTCATAGTCATATGCCTTATCTGCATCAAGTTTTTGACCATCAATTTCTTTTAGATCATTTTTCAGTCTTGAAAATTCATCTTCAAAAATATCTCCCCAAACATACTCAGTATCAAATTCCTCTATACTTAGTACAGCACTCATTTCATCACTTATTTTCTCCACAAAATCAATCTCAACATCGCCGCCGGCATTGACAAATGATTGAAATAAATCTATAAACGAATCCAAATAAACCCAATAAGCATTAGCTCGGAAAGATTCAGAATTATAATCAAATATGTTTTCTATTTGATCTTGAATGGAATCCATGCTTCTTAGCATTCTTTTTAATTGAGAATTGGACCATTCATGGCCGGATGAATGAGAAAATATAGCATTAAAGAGCTTCTTCATTTTCTTCTCTATACCTCTTTTGCTTTTTCGCAATGTTATTTCATTATCTTCATCCATCAACACCTCTGTCACCTCATCATCAACTTCAGCCAAGTCATCCTCTTCGTCATCAATTCCAGCAAGATCCGACAAATCATCCTCAATAGATTCTTCATCTTCGCCTGGGCCTTCTATGCCTAAATCTGTATCCGTTTCCTCCTGTGAGTCTTCATTGTCAACCACGCCGGATAGAAAATCTGATTCACCTTCAAATTCATCGAACCACCTATAAATGGAAGATTGTGATGCTTGGCCTACTAATTCTACAGCCGCTTCCTTTGCGCTGTACTCCTGCTCATATAATTCACGAGCTAATTCTTTTATCCTGTTTTTCATCATATTTTATTTAAATATTAATAATGAAAGCAAGTTAAATGAGAAAAAAATGGTGGTGTAACGATACGTAACATTGAGTAACGTTGGGTAACGATAAGTTACAATAAGTTACAATAGATCTGAGGAAGGAGGAAGGCTAAGATATTTATGAATTTCATTTGCTTCCCAAGGTTTCCAGACTTTTCCGTTGTGTGATTTTACTTTTAATCCTTTCGTTTGTGCTAATTTAATCCATTCGAGTAATGTTTTTCTCGATACACCATAGGATTGCGCAAACTGTTCTTTTCCAATTGGTTTGTCAAAAATCTTTTTCTGTTTTTTTTTGGGTTCGCTTAACTTGTCTCCCATAATTTTCTTATATTTATGCTACAAAAAAGGAGCCCCCTGATGCAAGAAGCTGATGGGGGTTTTTTATTTGATGAAAGGTTCAAAAAAGGAGTCATAGTTGTTTGCTTATTGGCCGGCTGCTCTGAGTGAAGCTGGCCAGCCTGGTTCGAGTATCCTTATCCATCACATTGAAGTATCTCCAGGAAGGATATTCCCTGTCAAGCCAATTAGAGAAATTTAGTAGGTCATGCGAATGCCATGTTCTCATTATTGGAGAGCCGTTCTCTCGATTTCCTAATTTTACTTCAATAAAGTAGTTTATTATGTTTCTCATATCGTTTTCCTTTTTTGTACTTTTCTTCTAAAAAAAGCTAATACTACTTTGATATATAACAATAAAATAATAAAAATATATAAAAGGATACCTTGCCTTTGTTGCCTTAACTATTTTTATGTCATTTAACTGATTATATATCAATAAGATAGCAAAGGCAAGTTAAGGCAACACCCCTTGCCTTAAGTGTTTTTACTTGCCTTAACTCGATAGTTAAGGCAACAGAGGCAAAGTTAAGGCAATACCACTTGCCTTAAATAATCGTGCATTAAGGTACTTACAACATAGATTATTGTACTTAAGGCAATAAGGCAAGCTTTCCGCATATTTCTATTTTGGCAATTGTTTTTAAATTCATTTATTGTATTTATTGTAAATTCCTCTATCAGTTCTAACAAGCAATTCATTTCTTACCATTTCAGATAAATAGTTATTTACTGTACGCTCAGAAAAACCAAATTCTTTTGATATCAGTAGAGCTTGGCTTTTTGAAAAAATTACCGGTAAAGAATTGAAATAATTGAATTTGCTTTCCTGGCTCCCTCTTTCACCAGAATTTTTTAACATGAGCGAATAGATATGAACTGTGTGTTTTAAGCAGACCTCCATAATTTTAAAGGCAATGTCAAGGTCTTTAGCAGTTGTTGTTATTACATTAGATTTGGATAGGTTCCCAAAATTTCTAAATATGCTTAAAATTGCAGCTATTCTCATCGTCATTACGCCAAGGCGATAGATAGTTGCACTCATATCCTTACTTACCAGAGATGTATATTCTTTAAGATTTTTGGTGAAGAAATCATTGAATTTTTCTGTTTGCTCAATTCCATTTAGTGAAAATGATAATTCTGTATTTTTGTTTCTCAAATATTCCCAGAGAACATAACAATTATGCGCTAAAGGTTTAAAGTTCTCATCCAGAGCTTGTATAGTTGCAAATGGATCTTTCCATACCGGAGGCGGATTAAAATAATAGTATAGAATTCGGGAAAATAAGCCGTTTTCTACAGATTTAACAAGAGGTGCTACCTGATTAGGAGTCCCCGACAATAGCATGGTAAGCCTTGGGGACTCCACTCCCTCGAACTTAATATCACCAATTCTACCTGATGAAATGGCCTCATGTTCAAATGCATTCCTCAATTCAACTGTAAAATTTGACCAGCTATTGCCTTGCATCATGCTTAGTAAATCTGCTTCAGTTTCAAACATCAAACCATTTCCTCCATTAAAATGTAATGCTTTTAAAAAAAATGCACTGGAGGAATTGGCGGGGATAATTAGTCTTTTAGTGTTCGGTTCTATTGGAGGAAGTCCTGTTCTTTCTTTTTTTGAGAGATTATTGTAAATGTGAATTTCAGTTTCAAATTCATTAATTGCATCTTCGTTTTCCTTTTTAATTTTTGCAATAATATCTATACCCAAGTTTTTCGCCCACTTCATTTTCCCTTTACCGCTACCGGCAGGGGCAATAATCATTGAATATAAATTTACGTGGTATTTCATTCCAGAATATACAAATGAGTAGTTAGGTAGGCAGCCGCTTAAAAAGACAATCGACGATAATAAAAATGTATCCTTTTCTCTTGAATCATTAAATAATGATGAGCCTGTTTTAAATGGATCCGGTAAATGATCATAAATCCATTTAGGGAATAATGGTGTTTCATTGATTTTAGTTTTATCATTAGAGACCTGGGACACTATCTTATGCCCATTAACGCTCTCCTTTTTGGGGTTGGTTGCCGCAGTAGTAATTGCTGTCATCGGTGTATTGTTTGCTGCATGAAAATTAAAAAACCCGAATAAATCGGGCTTTCTGTTTTTATTCTGAAAATTGAATTGTGGGCAAAAGTTTACTAATTAAATTATCGAGAGCTCTTTTTTCTTTGCCTAACTCCCTTATTTTGGAGGATAAACCTTCCTTTTCTATGAGGAGGTTTATTAGTCGAGTTTTTGCGTTCATTGAATCCATTGTTTTAGTTGTTTAATTGATAAATATTAATGAAACCCCCTTATTATTTTTATATTTGACAACGAAAGGGGCATACCGCTGCTTTGATCATGATAGTTATTAAACCCTGGCCTGCGAGTTTCAGGGTTTTTTTATGTTTTTTACTTTCTCACGAATTTTTCCTCAATTTCATCGAAAAGTTCCCTAAGAGATTTATAAAGGAAAACGAATTCCTGTCGTTTCTTGACATCGGTCATCGCAACATCTTCTGATTGAAAATATGCCAAAAACAATTCTTCCAGAAAATCCTGAATTTTTTTTGGTTCTTCATCAATGCAAATAATTTCACAAAATTTTTCCATTAATTTTTCCATCTTATTGAATTTTAATTATTAATTATTGCAGGATTTTCCTGCTTTTGCTTTTATTTAATTTCTCCCCGAAACCATCGAAGAAGATCTGAATGAGGAATGAGAATTTTTCTGGGAGAAACTTGAACCGCATTTAGATATGGGAGTAGTTCTTCCATTTTATTAGCGCCGATTTTTGCTAATTCCCTAAATTCTTTTTTTGTATAGACTTTCGGTGGAGATTTTTCCCTGCCTAACTTTTCCAATGCTCTTTTAATGTCCGGAACATCCTCCAAGATTACCTTTTCCATTTGCTCATATGTTGCTTTCTGAACAGGAATCCAAATTATTTGATTTATATTTTCCATATTACTACATGTTAATTGTTAATACACATAAAGGATTTCAATAATACACATTAATACGAATAAAGACAACTAATAGTTGTTATTTATGTTAAGTTATTTTACTATCTTTACGTTATGGATGCTAAATTATTTATTGATCGAATAGAAACTCTTAGAAAAACTAATGGATTGACACAAGAGGAACTTGCTGTAAAAATTGGAATGACACGTGCAAACTATTCAAGATTGATTAAACGACCTTGGACGATAAATTTTAAACAAATTGCTGATATTTGCAGTGCCCTAAAAATTGAAATCGGTCAAGTTCTAATAGAAGATTACATTCTAATCAAAGAGCAGAAAACATGGTATAAGGAATTTTTCGAAATTAGCATAATTCATTGGATACATGATTATTTGCCTGAAATTTTGAAATTGTATAAGCATAACTTAGCCGAAGATAACTTAACAATTAGTTCGAAAAAGAAGAAGTCTACTCTCAGTGATTATTTATTATCCAGAGTTAAGGGTGAAATTGTTGGTAATCTTCTATCAATTGACCTTGAAGAGGTTTTAACTAACTTTTTAATAAATAGGGATATAATTATTTACTATTTTTCGAAAAAGGAAGGAATAATTTGGGTTGATATGATTAATGAGTCAGATCATCATCATAGGGGATTTAAAAAATTTCATCCCTCTTTAGTAATTGTGCCTAGCATACCAATATTGGTGATGGAATAGATAGGATGAAAATCTTAATGTACTATTTGTATTATAAATCAAACACTTCTTCTCCAAATTTAGAATTGACAATATGATCGACATTCAGATCGTAATATTCCTGTGTCGTTGCTTCTTTGGTATGCCCTAGCATTTTAGAAACAAATTGCCTCTCCATACCTGAGGAAACCATAAGATCTGCAAAGCTATGCCGGGCGACTTTGTTGGTAAGGTTCTTTTCTATGTTGGCCAGGCCGGCCAGCGACTTTAACTTCATATTAAATTTCTGATCACTTATTGTATTAGGAAACAGGTACTCATCTTCGGTAGTATATCGGTAACGATCAATAAGCTCTATGGCTTGAGAAAATTTATAAATCGGAATAATAAACTTGTTGTTGTTTTTTGACCGTTCCCCCTGGATCACATGACCCCTCTTTGTTTCTATCAAATTTTCTTCCTTCAGCATTTTCAAATCGCTGTAATACAGTCCGGAGTAACACATGAATAAAAACTCATCTCTTGTTTGTATTAGCCTTGGAGTTTCCTCAAGATTTACATCTCTTATTGCCTTGATTTCATCAACTGTAAGGGCCACTCTTGTTGGCTGTTCTACCTTTATTTGCAGCTTGTCAAATAACAGTGGGTCATAATCGACCAGATGCTTTTTAGCAGCCTCTTTGTACATCACCTTAAACTTATCGAAGTATTTTTTTCTGGAAGCTCCCTTTAGTCTCTTTTTTTTCAAAAGGAATTGATTGAAGTCTTTGACAAGATCCCTGTTGATCTCATAAAATCGAATGTCAGGCTTATACTCATTCAGATGTGTTAGAAAGGTGCGATATACCTGGAAGGTTCGATGCTCCAGCTCATTGTCTTTGATGTATTTCCGGTGGTCCCTAGATACAAATTCATTGAAGCTCTCTCGTTGCTTTTGATTCTTATAGAAGTATCTAATATCATTCACGCTCAATATCCTTTCCTTGTCCAGCTCATCAATGAAAAACCTGTCAATTTTATTCATTTCCCTCTCCATTATCATATTGAGTTTAATGTTGAAGGGATGCTTAGTACCTACTCTTTTTTTGTCATTGTCCCAATGTTTTTTTTCAAGTTTTGGAAAACCTTGTATTGTCAGATAGTCGGACTTGCCATTTATATTTACCCTGATATTGACCGTGTACTTATCGGATTTATTGGGAATTTTATTTCGATTGAATACTGGCGATAGGTTCATTTTATTGAATATTATAAAAACGTAAATATTTATGTAAATATAATAGTAAATAAATTAAAGTAAACTATCCATTTCTAAAGGTTTTAGAAATAGGGCAAAAAGTGTGTTAACTCACTGTAAACCAATAAAAAAAGCGACTTTAAGTCGCTTTAGGTATCTTTAAAAAGTAGCCTCGCTAGGAATCGAACCTAGATCTAGAGTTTAGGAAACTCCTATTCTATCCATTGAACTACGAGGCTATGAAATTGGATCGCAAAATAATTAAAAATTGTTCCCAAAGGCAAATATGTAAACCTTTAAATTATTTAGAGCCTGTCTATTAACTCTCCCCGCCAAGGTTTGTGTTTTCACAAACCTTTATTCAGTCCATATATCTGGGCAGTAGAGACACTGCCCAAGGCGAAAAAGTGACTTTATGGATGGTCTCTATTTAATGTGTTAGAGTATTTTATTGCAATAATAAGTTAATCTATCTTTCTTTGCGCAAGTTGAAAAATTGAAAGAGCTAATAGGAAAAGTATAGGAAAATTAGATTTAAGAAATAATAATTGAAATGCGCTTTACATGAAGGAGTGCTTTTTTGAAGATATAAATATGAGCAAAAATTTAAAACTTGGCATTTTTGGTTTTGGTGTTGTTGGGCAAGGCCTATATCATGTATTGGAGGAAACAAAGGGGATCAAGGCTGAGATTCTTAAAATATGTGTAAAAAGTCCAAACAAAAAAAGGTCTTTGCCAATAGAGTATTTCACTTATAAAAAAGAAGATATACTCGATAATCCGGAGGTTGATGTAGTACTCGAATTAATTGATGACCCTGATGCGGCATTTGAAATTGTTAGCACAGCATTGAAAAATGGTAAAGCAGTAGTAACAGCCAATAAAAAAATGGTAGCGGATCATATGACCGAGTTACATGAGCTGCAGAAAAAATATAATGTCCCATTGTTGTACGAAGGAGCCTGTTGTGCAAGCATTCCAATTATCAGAAATCTTGAAGAATATTATGATAACGATTTGTTGAGCGCTGTGGAAGGAATTTTCAATGGTTCAACAAATTATATTCTCACTAAAATTTTTTCGGAACAAGTATCATTTGATGAAGCGCTTTCTGAAGCGCAGGAATTGGGGTATGCAGAAACTGATCCTACTTTGGATGTTGGTGGCTTTGACGCTAAATACAAGCTTTGTATTATTCTGGCACATGCTTTTGGGTTATTTGTAAATCCTGATAATATTTTTAATTACGGAATACAGAATATTTCTGAGTTTGATATTAAGATAGCTCGCGAAAAAGGATATAAAATTAAGCTGGTAGCAAAAAGTCGCAAGATTGAAGATAAAGTTATTGCCATGGTCATTCCTCAATTTGTGAGTGAAAATAGTGAGTTGTATAAAGTCGAGTGTGAGTTTAATGGAATTATCGTTGAGGGGGCATTTTCAGAACATCAAGTATTTATAGGCAAAGGGGCCGGTGGATACCCAACAGGTTCTGCTGTATTATCAGATATTTCTGCACTCACATACAATTACATGTATGAATATAAAAAAATCAAGCAGGCATCAAATCTGAAGTTAGGTTCAGATTTTGAGATGGATATTTATTTACGATTTAATCATTCCAAAGATATTGACAAGTCTATTTTTAGTTTGATCCTAGAGGAATACAAGACCTTGGAAAATCAATACATTATCGGAAGAGTAAATTTTTCAATTTTGATTGCTGCCGAGTGGTTATCTAGCCCAGATATAAATGTGATATTGTTGGAGAATGAAAACTTCAACCATAGATAGAATTTATTTGCGAGATTCATTTTAAAGATTTATACTAATATATTTTTGGTTCCAAATAGTTTGGGTAAATCTTTAAATGTCGCTTTTTGACAGCTTTAAATATTATTTTTTTCAGCTCTTCAATATTACTCTTCTGAGTTGCAGATACATAAACGACACTCTTGTTTTTGCCATTCAACAATCTTTTTGATTCTAAAAATTTGTGCATTTCTCCATCATAATCGTCACTCTCTTCAGATTTCACCTGATCTATTTTATTGTAAACTATAATCTGAGGTTTTTCTCCAGCACCCAGTTCCGATAATGTTTGATTTACAACTTCCATTTGTTCAAGATACAATGGGTGTGAAAAATCTACAACATGGAGTAGTATATCAGATTCTGCTACTTCATCAAGTGTCGATTTGAATGACTCGATTAAATGATGGGGCAACTTCCTTATAAATCCAACAGTATCTGATAAAAGAAAAGGGAGGTGATTTATCACTACTTTTCGTACAGTGGCATCAACAGTTGCAAAAAGTTTATTTTCAACATGTACTTTCGTTTTTGATAGCAAAGTCATGAGGGTTGACTTTCCAACATTTGTATAACCGACAAGTGCAACTCTTACAATTTTAGATCTCGATTTGCGCTGTGTTGCACTTTGCTTATTGATCTTCTCAAGCCTTCCCTTCAGGACGTTGATTTGATCTCTGATATTTCTTTTGTCAGTCTCTATTTCCTTTTCACCGGCTCCACCTCTTGTTCCGGTACCGCCTCTTTGTCTTTCCAGATGTGTCCACATGCGAGTTAGTCTTGGCATCAAATATTGATATCGCGCCAGCTCTACCTGAGTTTTTGCCTGGGCCGTCTGTGCTCTTTTGAGAAATATGTCAAGTATTAAAAGGCTTCTGTCATATATTCTACATTTAAATACAGCTTCAAGATTTCTCAATTGTGATGGAGATAAGTCATCGTCAAATATTACCAGATCAATTCCAAATGATCTTACATATTCTTTTATTTCATCCACTTTTCCTTTACCTAGGTATAATCCAGGAATTGGTTTGTGTAATTTTTGAGTAAATCTCTTTACTGTTTGTAATCCTAAAGTGCTAGCCAGAAATTCCAACTCATCAAGATATTCTACAATTCTGTTGCTTTCCGCAGTAGAAAATGAAGCAGCAACCAATACTGCTTTTTCCTTTTTTTTTCTTGTGGATAATGTTTCTCCCATATAGCACTTTACGTTTTTATTTTTTTAAAATGGTTTAATTTTATTTAAAACAATACTTGAATGCCTAAGGTTATTAAAAATGATACTCATAACTTTAGAATTGGATATATATTTTTTTATTTTCGCCCAATAAATATTTAGATATATCCTTTGCCACACGCACTGCACACCATGAAAATCGCAATTGTTTTAAATACTTCTTGGAATATTTATAATTTCAGAAAAGGCCTTGTTAGTGCTCTGATGGACAAAGGTAATCAAGTTATTACCATAGCTCCAAAAGATAATTACACTCATAAACTTTCAGAAATAGGATGTGAACATCATTCTGTCAAAATGGATAGCAGAGGGGCTAATCCAATTAAGGATTTTCTGCTGATTTTGGAACTGTATTGGATTTATAAAAAAGTAAAACCGGACATTATTCTCCACTATACCATAAAACCTAATATATATGGTACGATTGCGGCTAATTTTTTAGGTATTCCGGTAGTAAATAATGTATGTGGTCTGGGAACAATATTCTTGAAAGAAAATTTGGTTTCAAGGTTTGCGATTTTTTTGTATAAAATTGCATTTCGATTTCCAAAGAAGATTTTTTTTCAAAATGACGAAGACAGAAAGCTATTCGTAAAAAGAAAATTAGTTCAAGATAATATTAGTGATGTACTGCCCGGTTCTGGAATTAATATCAAAGATTTTTCCCCTGATTACCTGCAAACAAATAATAAACAATTTACATTTCTATTAATATCCAGGCTTATTTATGATAAGGGAATTGTGGAATATATTGATGCAATTGATAAATTGAAGCGAGAGGGTATTGATGCCAATTTTCAGCTATTGGGACCGATTGATGAAAAACACAAAAGGGGGATTCCATCAAAAACAGTTCAACGTTGGGTTGAAAAGAATCAGGTTGAATATTTGGGAAGAACTGAAGATGTGAAGAATTTTATTGAAAAAGCAGATTGCATCGTCTTGCCTTCTTATCGTGAAGGAACTCCCAGAACATTGCTGGAGGCAGCAAGTATGTCAAAACCCATAGTTGCTACCGATGTCCCTGGCTGTAATAATGTTGTAAAAGATGGAAAAAATGGATACTTGTGTAAGCTAAAAGACTCATCCGACTTGGCTCACAAAATGAAAATGATGTATTCACTCCAACCACCTGAAAGGTCGAAAATGGGAAATTTTGGTTTTAACTACGTACGACAAAATTTTTGTGAAAATATTGTAATCAAGAAGTATCTTTCTACGATTGACAAAATCAATCAATAATTCATGGAGATAAAAGAAACTGGAATTAATGGACTTGTTGAAATAATTCCAAATGTATTGCATGATGATAGGGGATGGTTCTTGGAATCCTATAACAAAGATGCCTTTGAGTCGCTAAATATGAATATTGATTTTGTCCAGGACAATCTTTCTTTTTCTAAGGCTGGAGTTATGAGAGGTTTGCATTTTCAGCGCAATCCATTTGCTCAGGGTAAGTTAGTCAAGGTTATCAAAGGAGAAATATTGGATATTGCTGTTGATATTCGTCCTGATTCTCCAACAATAGGCCAGCATTATAAAGTTCTTCTTACCGCCAAAAAGCAAAACATGTTTTTTATCCCCGAAGGATTTGCTCATGGCTTTGTAGCTTTAGAAGATTCTTATTTATTTTATAAGTGTACCAAAACTTATAATAAGGATTATGATTCGGGAATTGCATTTGACGATCTCGACTTAAATATAGATTGGGAGATGGATTCTCTTATTATTTCTGAAAAGGACAAAAATCTTCAATCTTTCCAAACATATAAATCTTTATTAGGATTGTGATAATGCAATAATATTTATCTTTGTCACAAAAAACGCATCTTGAAGAATCGCTATTTTTATACTTTTTTGTTCTTGCTCGTAGGCACTTTTCTATTGTCTTGCAAATCTTACAAATATCACATCATGTTTAAGATAGATGAAGAGCAAGATTTATCATACATTTCTTCTGATATTGCCATTCTTGAAAAAAATTATGTCATTCAATCTGATGATGTTCTCGAGATTAGAGTTTATACAAATAAGGGCGAGCGAATTATTGACCCAAATTACGAACTTCAAATTCCGCAAAATCAAAATAGTAAAGCAGAAGATAAACCAAATTTTTTAGTACTGGAAGACGGTTCAGTTAAATTTCCAATGATTGGCCAGGTGAAAGTTGGAGGGATGAATATCAATGAAGCCGAAAAGTATCTAGCATTAAAATATGACGAGTATTACAAAGATGCTTTTGTTACCCTTAAATATCTCAATAAAAGAGTTATTGTGCTTGGTGCTCCGGGAGGGCAAGTAATTCCACTGAATAATGAAAATATTTCTATTATTGAAGTAGTAGCTTTAGCAGGAGGAATTGATAATGAAGGAAAGGCGCATAACCTCCGACTTATCAGAGGAGATCTTCATAACCCCCAAGTTTTTTTAATTGATTTAAGCACTATTGCAGGCATGCGAAGTTCAATGATGGATGCCATGCCTGGAGATATTATCTATATCGAACCGAGAGTGAAAGTCGTAACTGAGGGGGCTAAAGATTTTTTAACCGTCTTCTCAATATTTGTTAGTGCATTGACATTATATTTTTTAGCTGTTAATGTTAGTAAATAATTCGAATTGATGATTAATCAGGAATTTAAAAATATTGATGAAAATAGAAGTTCCTTTGAGAGCATTGATATTGATAAGTTCAGGAATGTTTTTTTTAAAAGCTTACTTATCATCATTTTTTTGATAATTGCTTCAGTAAGTATTTCTACAATTGCAATTAGATACACAAAACAACTTTTTCAATCAAGATCTATTTTACAACTCGATATCAAAAGTGAGGCAAAGGTATTGGGATTCAAAAGCTTTGATGAAGATATCAATAATTTGGCTCGTGAAATTGAAATAATAAAATCTAGTTTATTTTTAAATAAAGTAGCGGAGGCATTGGATTATAAGGTTAGTTATTTCCAATACGGAGATATACTTTATGAAGAAAGATATTATAACTCGCCTTTCAATGTTAATTCAATTAATTGTGCCTCTTCATTATATAATATTCCAATTGATTTGGAAATATTAAATAGTAATTCCTATAAGTTGACCTATAACTACGAAGGGAACATAGTTAAAAAAATATTTGATTTCAATGATACTATTTCTACAAATGGTCTCGATATTTCTGTAACTCTTAATGCTGCTTATAATACAAAAATAGAAAACAGGTACTTTTTCACATTAAACACCCAAAGCAGCATTATAAATTATATAGATAGAAACTTGACAGTGGAGCCGTTAGATTTTAAGGCTAAAACTATCACCATTTCATTTAAAGATCACAACAGGCAAAAAGCGCGAGATATTGTTCATACCATAGATACTTTATACATCTATTACACGCAGTTAGAAAAGAATAAAGCCAATAAACAAAAAATTGATTTTCTGGATAAGCAACTCAGTCAAACGGAAGAAAAATTGACGGAATTAGAAAATTACTTTGAAAATTTTACAATAGACAATAAAACGACCAACCTTGGGGAAAACCTATCAAGGACAATTTTATTGTTGGAGGAGTTGGACTCCCAGCAATTTTCTATTCAACAGCGGATCGAATCCTATAATGATGCCTATAATAATATAACTGTTGACAATAACACAGACTGGAATCCTGCGGAATTAAATGTATTTCCAGACAAAATGAATAAGGAATATGAAAGGCTAAATACCTTGGTTCATGAAAGAGCAATATTATTAAATTCCTACAATGAAAATACACTGGCCTACAAGAAAATTAATCAAGAAATATCTTTTTTGAAGGAGCAGTTGATTAATCACATCGAATCATATAGAAATAAATTGGTTGATTCGGACGAAGAATTAAAGGATAAAAGGAAACGGCTTGAGAAAGAATTTATAGAACTGCCATCAAAAAGTACTGAGTATAGTAAAACAGAGAGGTATTATGGATTGTATGAAGAATTTTACCTTTCTCTAATGCAAAGCAAAGCTGAATTTGAGCTTGCCCAGGCTGGCACTGTCAATGATTACAAAATTTTATCTTCTGCCTCCTCGCCTTCTAAACCAATATCACCAAATAAAATTATTTATTATGCTATCGGCATTGTAGTTGGCTTGTTTCTCAGTTTTATGTTAGTTGGAATAAGATACCTGCTTCACAACAAAATAACTAGTCAACACGAGCTCGAAGCATTATCATCCGCTTTTGTTTTGGGAACTATACCATACTACAGAAATGGAAAAAAGGACGGAACAAGACTGGTGGTCAACAATAATTTGAAATCGGAAATTTGTGAATCATTTAGATCAATACGGACCAACTTAGAATTCTTAAATGGCCATGGCAATAGTCAAATTATTGCTATTACCAGTACAATAAGTGGAGAAGGGAAGACATTTATTGCTGCAAATTTAGGAGGAATAATTAGCATGCTAAACAACAAAGTAATTTTGGTAGATTTGGATATGAGAAAGCCAAGATTTCATGAAGTATTTGAGGGGTCAAATCCTGATAAGGGATTAAGTACTATATTAATTAATAAGCATGAAATAGAGGAATGTATTCATCATACCGACCATGATAACCTTGATTATATTCCCGCAGGACCAATTCCTCCAAACCCATCGGAGCTAATTTTGGGAGGAAAATTTGAAGAAATGATGGATTATTTAGGTAAGAAATACGATGTAATTATTATTGACACACCTCCGGTAGGTTTGGTAACAGATGGAATTCATGCCTTAAAAATTGCCAGCATTCCAATTTATGTGGTAAGAGCTGATTTTTCAAAAAGAGTATTTTTAAGAAATATAAATCATTTAGTAAAAGTGCATAAACTAAATAATCTTTCTTTAGTTTTAAATTCACTTCAAAGGCCCTCAAATGGTGGGTATGGAGGAGGTTATTATGAGGATATTCAAAACCCTAAAAAGAACTGGCTGAAACGATTTTTCCAATCTTGATACTATGGCTATGTTTGATTTCTTTAAAAGCAGACCAGTTGTTACCTCTTTGCCATTTAGGGTAGATTTTCACTCGCACCTTCTTCCGGGAATTGATGATGGCGTAAAAACAATTAAGGAAACTATATACATTTTGAAGGCATTTCAAAAGCTGGGGTATAAAAAAATTATTACCACTCCGCATGTAATGAGTGATTACTATCCCAATACAGAAGATGGTATTATCGCCAAACTGGCAGAGACTAAAAATCTATTAAAAAAGCATAAAATAAATATTGAACTAGAGGCAGCGGCAGAATATTATTTGGATGAGAATCTAATTTCTAAGCTATCTAACAAAAAGAAATTACTCACTTTTGGGGATAATTACCTACTCTTTGAAACGTCATTTTACAATAAGCCGACCTTCCTGGAGGAGGCTGTTTTTAGCATGAATACCAATGGATACCAACCGATATTGGCACATCCGGAACGATATAGCTATTTAGAAAGCGATCAGAAGTTGTTAGATAAATTGAAAAACATGAACCTTTTATTTCAGATGAATATATTATCACTAACAGGATATTACTCAACAGAGGTTAAGAAATTTGCCAAAAAGCTTCTTAAAGCAAATATGATTGATTTTGTTGGGACTGATTGCCACAATATCTTGCAGGTTGATGAAATATTAAAACAATTGAACAGTAAAAATTTCAGATCATTGATGGGGCGAACCTTTTTAAATAAGTCACTTTTATCGCAGTGATAAATGCTACAAATTTTATTATTTCAGAATACTATTTTTCGGTTATAAATATTTTTACTAATATGCAACCGTTGACCACAATTAACATTTGACTTTGATGATGGGTGAGAATTTTAAAAGAAAAGGTGAGTTAAATGCGTTAGTAAAATCTTTTGAGCGACAACTCAAAACACATAGCGTTGAGTTCTATCCAATTGAGCAATTAGAAGAAATTATTAGTTATTATGTCGAAAAGGGCAAAAATAAATTGGCCATACAAGTATGTTCAATTGCCATTGATCAATATCCCTATTCTACAAATTTGATAATTGAAAAAGCGCAAATTTTATCAAGTTTAGAAAAATATGATGAAAGTTTGGCTTTGCTCGACAAGGCGATGGCATTTCAGCCCAACGATCCTGAATTATTTACCAGTATAGGTAGTATTTTTTTAATGCAAGGGCAATATGAAAAAGCTATTCAGAACTATAATAAAGCCATGCCTTATAGTACAGATAAAGCAGATTTGTATTACCAAATAGGATTTGCATATCAGAATGCTTTTAAATATGACAAAGCAATTGAGAATTATAAAATCGCCATTGAGATTGATATCATTCATGAAAATGCACTTTATGAGCTTGCATATTGCCTTGATATAACCGATCAATTGGAGCACAGTATTTCTTATTATAAAAAATTTATTGATCAAGATCCTTATTCGCACTATGCATGGTACAATTTGGGGATCGTGTACAACAAGCTTGGTGATTTTGAAAAGGCTGTGCATGCCTATGAGTATGCAACTTTAATTGATGAGACCTTCGCATCAGCATTTTATAATTTGGGGAACTCTTTCATGAGTCTTGAGAAGTACTCGCAAGCGATAGACGCCTACAATACAACACTCGATATTGAGGGCGCAAGCGCAGAGACTTATTGCAGTCTTGCAGAAACATATGAAAAACTAGAACATTATGACCTTGCTGTAAAATATTATCAGAAAGCGGTAAAAATAGATTCGTTTTTTGATGAAGCATGGTTTGGAGTTGGCAAGTGCCTTGTGAAACAAGATAAAAGGTACGAAGCATTACACTTTTTGAATAGAGCACTAAAGCTTGATTGCGAAAATTCAATTTATTGGAAAGAAGTGGCTGATGCCGAATACCATGTAGGTAACTTGATTTCAAGTATCGATGCTTATGAGGAAGCAAACCTTCTCAATCCTGACGATCTTGAAATATTGTTAGATTGGTCATATGTTTATTACGAACAAGGAGACTATGACAAAGCACTCAATATTATTATTGAAGCCTTAAATGATTTGCCAGATGAAGCAGATCTTTTTTACAGGGCTACAGCATATCTACTTGCTTTGGGAAGATATAAAGAAGCCTATAATCATTTGGAAACAGGATTGATGCTCGATTATGATAAGCATATAGATCTGTTAGATTTTTTCCCGAAGTTAGAAACTCAAAAAGCACTTTTTAGAATTATTGATCAATTTAGAAAGAATGATAAATGAACTATTCGATAGATAAAATACCGAAAAGACCGGAAAAACCACGTAAGGTAGGAATCACTATGGCCATGGACAAAGGCCTGAGCATAAGAGAAGTTGAAGATTTTATAAGTGTAAGTGGAAATTACATAGATGTTGTAAAGCTCGGATGGGGCACTTCATACGTAACTCCAAATCTTAAAGAGAAAGTTAAGATTTATCAAAAGGCTGGAATTCCGGTATATTTTGGAGGAACATTATTTGAAGCTTTTATTGTTCGGGGTCAGTTTGACGATTATGTAAAAATTATAGAAAAATATGACCTTGATTATGCAGAAGTATCTGATGGGTCTATTGACCTTGATCATGATGTAAAATGTGATTTTATAGAAAAACTTCGTAAGAAAGTCACTGTATTATCAGAGGTAGGCTCAAAAGATGTTGACAAAATAATTCCTCCATACAAATGGATCGAACTAATGCAAAAAGAGCTTGAAGCAGGAGCATGGAAGGTGATTGGTGAAGCAAGAGAGAGCGGTAATGTAGGATTATTTCGATCTAGTGGTGAAGTAAGGTCTGGCTTGGTAGAGGAGATATTGACAAAAATCCCTTATGAAAGTATAATATGGGAAGCACCTCAAAAAGTACAACAGGTGTGGTTCATAAAATTGTTGGGAAGTAATGTCAACCTGGGAAATATTGCACCAAATGAGGTAATCCCTTTAGAGACGATTCGACTAGGGTTGCGAGGCGATACCTTCGACCATTTTTTACAGCAAAGTTAAATAGCTTTGGACCATCTCATTATCTACCAACTATGAAAAACTTCAAAGACTATTTATTGCTCTTTTTCAAGGGAATGGGCATGGGTGGTGCTGATGTTGTTCCAGGCGTTTCTGGTGGTACTATTGCCTTTATTACCGGAATTTATGAAGAGCTATTAAATAGCATAAAGTCTTTCGATAAAATTGCAATTCAGTTACTGATTAGCTTTAATATCGCTGGGTTTTGGAAGCATATTAATGGAAAATTTCTCATCACGCTTTTTGGAGGGGTATTCACGAGTATATTATCTCTAGCCAAGCTGATACATTATTTGTTAAACAATCATCCAATTCAGCTTTGGTCTTTTTTCTTTGGCCTGATATTGATTTCTACTTTGCTGGTATTAAAAGAAATAAAGCAATGGAAGTCAAGCGTTGGAGTTTCAGTGTTTGTAGGTGCAATTATTGCCTATTTTATTACTGGAGCAACACCTGCGGTCACACCAGATAATTATTTATTTATTTTCCTTTCGGGAGTAATCGCCATTTGCGCCATGATATTGCCCGGAATTTCAGGGAGTTTTATATTGTTGATTTTAGGGAAATACGAATTCATCATTGAATCCATTAAAGATTTTAATATACCGGTAATTGTAATATTCGGATTGGGTTGTGGTGTAGGAATATTAAGTTTCTCCAGGTTAGTTTCATGGTTGTTAAATAGGTATTACGATATCACTGTAGCAGTGCTGGCGGGATTCATGTTAGGATCTTTGAATAAGATTTGGCCATGGAAGGAGACAATCTCGACAAGATTAAATAGCAAAGGAGAATTAGTCCCAGTCATACAAAAAAATCTTTTGCCAACAGAGTATATGAAATTGGTAAATGAACCCATGGTAATTCAGGCGGTATTTTATTGTTCCATAGGCATATTATTAATTATAGCTATTGAAAAAATAGCAGGGTTAGCAAAAAAATAAATTTAGTCAATTGAAAAAACTATACGGACTGATAGGTTACCCATTGAGTCATTCATTTTCAAAAAGTTACTTTTCAAATAAATTCCAGCAAGAAAAAATAACCAATTCTGAATATGATCTTTTTGAAATAGACCACATTGAATTAGTCGATGAGGTTTTCAATAAAAAAAACCTGCATGGATTTAATGTGACCATACCTTATAAGCATGATATCATGAGGTATATGGATGATTTTGATCATAGTGCCAAAAAAGTAGGTGCGGTGAATGTTGTGAAAATATTTGGTGATGGAACTAAGATCGGGTACAATTCTGACTATTATGGTTTTAAAATTTCGCTTGAAAATTGGCTCCCTAATTTTCATGATGTGAAGGCCCTCGTTCTTGGCATTGGTGGTGCTGCAAAAGCAGTAATGGCTGTATTGGATGATTTGGCAATTCCGTATTTAAAAATTTCAAGAGATTCCACCAAGGGTGACCTGACATACCGGGCATTAAAAGAGCAGCAAAATATTATTCAAGAGCATCATCTGATTGTCAATACTACTCCTTTGGGAATGCAGCCAAATGTTGAGAAATTGCCTGATATTCCATATAGCCAATTAGACAAAGATCATTATTTATACGATTTGATATACAATCCTGCTCGTACTAATTTTATAATTCAGGGAGAGAAACATGGAACTTCCACAAAAAATGGTCTTGAGATGCTCCAACTTCAAGCCGAAAAATCATGGGAAATATGGAATAAGTAAGATCTTTTGAAATGTAAATATTTAATATTGAGTCCACTCTGTAAAGTCCCCTTTAGGGGATTTATACTTTTCGGAGTGGATTCAATACCCCTTTTTCACGGTACTAATACCTGACTTTTCTATTTCAACATCAGCATTTCCTTTGTAGGTAACAGTGCTGGCGCCACGGGTTTTTATAAACAATTGGTCTTTGGCGTACACATTGGCGGAGGAGGCGCTATGTGTTTCTATTTCAGTTTCATTTACTTCGTATTCAAATGCATTTAATGTTGAAGCACCGGAAGTTTTGGCAATAAATTTTCTTCCTGTCCCATAAATTTGAAGTTTAGAAGCACCATTAATGTTGGCATTAAGTGAATTTATTTCGACATCCAGATTTGCATATGCTGCACCACTAAGATTGATATCCATAAAATCTTGTTTGAACCCTTCAATATGCACTTTGCTCGCACTACCAAACTGAGCAGAAGTAATATGCGGCATAATAATAAATACTTTTATTTCTTTCTGACGATCACTATGTTTGGAAAAATTGCCTTTAAAGTTTATGAATAAGATATTTCCGGATTTTTCGATTACCACATCATCCACGTTTTTTTTCTTGCCAGCTATAATGATACTATATTTCTTTCCTTGTTTGATGTTTATTCTAAATGCGGTATTAATCTCAATTTCATCAAATTCATCAATTCCATAATCCCTCTGAAATTCGGAAATACCCCAACTGACCTCATCATTTTTATTGTTGATAATTTCTTCAGGGCAAGTGAGGCAATGCAATCCATCTTCCTGGAACTGCCATAGGTTTTCATCCATATCACTATTGCTAAAACCTGCTCTATACATAAAACTCCCTAAAAGGAATTTCATATCTCGGTCTAAAATAAATTTTTGCCCGACAGGTAAATACAAGGTTATGTCTAAATGTTGTTTTCTGAATTTTGCATCTTTCGAGAAATCTATTCTTGAATCAAATGTCAGAATAGAATCCGAAACATCAATATTGTATCCAATCTGTTTGGCATTTTCTACAGCTTTTCTTCTCGTGATTCCACTGGCTCTATATTCACGTTCGAGTTTAATAATAGTATCTGCATAGCTTCTGATTTTCATTGACACCAAATCAAATTCATCTTCTCCTATGTCATTAAATTTCAGAACAGCAGTTTTATCATATAGCGACAGTCCGTCTACATTGGTGAATCGTCCATTTTCTTTGAAGTTTCCAATAAATCTGGGGAGCGTAAAACTTAATGTAACCATACTTATTAGCCAAATTGCTAAAATGGACCAACTGGCTTTTGAGTTTAATACCTGCTTTTTCATCAATACGATAAACCCAAGAATTGACAGGTAAAAAAATGGAATTAGTAAAGCCAATCCCAGGGCTGCGGCAGGTAATAAAGAAATATCATTTTTGATTATCTCAATTGGTATATGATAAAAATTGTTGAAATGGTCATCTGCAAACAACCCAATTATTACCCCAAATAGCATGAGCACTGACAATACTCCGCTGATTCCTACTACTGTTAATATTACTCCAAATATGACTCTTAGCGCCTCTACTATAAATGACAATAGTGGGCCGAGTGCTTTCGATATAAACTCAAACAATGCTGCTATCAATCTGAATGGGAACAACAATATTTTTAAGAGCAAATTTTTATCACCCTCATTTGCGTTTAGACTTTTTTTTATATTGAATTCGATATTGCTAAGCGTTACAGGCTGCCCCTGCATGTCCATTTTGTCAGTCAGCGTTTTTGCTTCGGGTAAAATGATCCAAAGAATAAAATATAATATTATACCTGTTCCTGCGAAAAAAATTGTTATAAAAAACAACAGACGGACGATGACAACATCAATTCCAAAATATGCCGACATACCACTTGCGACTCCTCCAAGTATTTTTTGGTCTGGATTTCGAAACATTTTATTTGTCTTTTTTTCTTCTATCAGACCATCAGATTCAGGAACTATGATCCATAAAACGATGTAGGCAAGAAATAATAATCCAGTTGCCGGAGGGAAAATCCAGATGCCAAAAAATGACAGCACGTAGAGCAGACGAATCCAAAGCGGGTCAATATTGAAATAATTAGATATTCCGGAGAGAACCCCTGCAACTAATTTCTTATTGCTGTCGCGAAAAAGATTTTTAGAAAAAGGATGGTCAGATGTCTCTTTGCCAGATTCCTCATCGTCATTATCTTTCTTGTCAGTTCCATAGCTTGTTTCTTCTTCTGCTGCCTGAAAATCTTCTATACTTCCCATGGTAGCAACTAACTCTTCTACATTTTCAAGGACAATTACCTGCTGTCCATTTTTTAGTTTCGAGAGAAATATTTCAGCAATGCGAGATTCAATGTCTGCTACTATTTCCTGGCTATCGTCAAATGCTGAGAAATACTTATTGATGGACTCGAGATATTCCTTGAGCTTGTCATACCCATCTTCTTCTATGTGAAAAATGATACCACTGATATTGATACTTATATTCTTTTTCATCGCTTTATTTTTTTGGGCTATTAGTATGGCCGGTTGATTCTGATTTTATGATTTTATTGGTCGATGCTGTGAGACCTTCCCAGGTATCTGACAAATGTTTTAAAAAATCGATCCCCTCTTTAGTAAGTTTGTAGTATTTTCTTGGGGGGCCGGAACTTGACTCAACCCAGTTGTAATCCAGCAATCCTGCTTTGCGCAATCTGGTTAACAAAGGATATAAGGTACCCTCTACAACTATTATTTTAGCAAATTTCAATTCTTCCAACATATCTGAAGCATAAACTTCTCCTCTCGAAATAATATGTAAAATGCAAAATTCGAGTATACCTTTTCTCATTTGAACTTGTGTGTTCTCAACCTTCATCAGTTTATAATTTTTAAATAATGCATTTTTTATTATAGCCCATTTTCATCCTTTTGTGTCGGAGTGTATAACATAAGTCATGTTGCTCAAGCAATAATACGATATAGTACCTTGCATAGCCAAGTACTAAGTAAAAAACATTAGCTTGTATTACATATTCTTCTTATAATCCTATAAATTAATTTTATATTATAATTATACTAAGATTGTTCGCTGAGGTTTTGATGATATTTTGTAAAATCTTATAGATAAAGTGCAGCTAATGTTAATTGTATATTGATCTTATTATTTTTGCGTTGAGAGTTTAAATTACAATCGATGCTACGGAGTTGAGGAGTATTTTTCTAATCACATTTTCTTTTTATTCAATTTTTTCTTTGGCGCAGGTATCTGCACCAAAATACAGCAATGAATTTTTATCTATTGGAGTAGGTGCACGTTCACTGGGCATGTCAAATAGTGTGACTTCGAATGTGTCTGATGGTACTGCTGCTTATTGGAATCCTGCGGGATTATTAAAAATCCAGGATAAATATGAAGTTACATTGATGCACTCTGAGTATTTTGCAGGTATTGCCAACTACGATTTTATTGGATTTGCCATGCCCATTGATACTGTAAGCCATTTGAGTTTTTCCGTTATCCGGTTTGGCATTGACGACATTCCCGATACACGATTTTTGTATGACGCCAATGGCGCAATCAATTACGACAACATACGATTTTTCTCAGCCGCTGATTATGCCTTCATATTTTCATATGCAAGAAAACTACATGCCTTGGGGGGAATACGGGTAGGAGGGAACTTCAAAGTTGTTCACCGTAAGGTAGGAGAATTTGCCAGTGCCTGGGGATTTGGGCTGGATGTATCTGCTCAGAAAACACTGGGTAACTGGGAGCTTGGTCTAATGCTCAGAGATATTACCGGTACATTTAATGCATGGACTCATAATGCCGATTTGGTTGAAGACGTATATGCTTTGACAGGAAATGTGATCCCGGTTTCTTCGTTAGAGGTAACTTTGCCCAGAGCGATTTTTGGTGTAACTCGAAATTTTTCTTTTGGATCAAAAATGGGATTATTGGCTTCTTTGGATGTTGAGATGACTTTTGATGGGAAAAGAAATGTTGCCTTAAAGACAGACTTCGTATCAATTGCACCAATGGTTGGTTTTGAGTTAGATTATTCCAATATAGCATTTATTAGGCTTGGCGCAGGTAAATTCCAGAAAGTAAAAGATTTTAATAGCGTTGAAATGACTTCATGGCAACCAAATTTTGGCATTGGAGTTAAGGTTAGTGCCTTGAGAGTTGACTATGCCATGACAGATTTTTCTGATAACGCAGAGGCCTTATATTCTCATGTTTTTTCATTGTCCATTGGGTTAAACGAAGCTAAATAGAAATGAAAACCTTAATACATATTAAAGGATTTCTGTTATTTGCGTTCATGCAAATGTTGGCGGTTTCTTTTGTCATCTCACAACCATATGGCAATGAATGGATCGACTACTCGCAGCAGTATTATAAATTATCCACCTCTGAAGATGGAGTTTACAGGATTTCTTATGATGAATTGGTCGCATTAGGATTTCCGGTGAATTCTGTCAATCCTCAAAATGTGCAAATATTCCATAGAGGTAGAGAACAATCAATTTATATCGAAGGAGAAAATGATGCACAATTTGATCCCGGTGACTATATAGATTTTTTTGGGAAGAGAAATGATGGCACACTGGACGAAGAGCTTTATATAACCAAGGAAGCACAACCACACAGATATTATAATTTCTATTCAGATACAACGGCTTATTTTTTAACCTGGAATTTGGCAATATCTGGAAAAAGAATGACCAATTTTCAAGAGAATAATTCCTCCAATTTACCAGCAGAGGCCTATCACCTTCGTGAAATATTAGATTTACAAACAAGCAATTACACCATAGGTCTTCATCATCCTGTTGGCGTGCCCAGCGCAGAAACATATTTGTCTGTATTTGACCATGGCGAAGGATGGACCGGAAATGGAATTAGGCAAGGAAGATTTAGAGATGTATTAATTTCGGATATCAATAATACAATCACAACAGGAGCAAGACCTTATTTTGAAATATTATTATCCGGAGCAAATAATAGATCGCACGACGTAACGATTGAGGTTGGGTCTGATGAAAATAATTTGAGGCTTATCAAGGAAGTAAAATTCAACTATCATTATAATACCTTAGTTACAGATTCGCTGGAATGGACAGATATTTCTGGTGGAAATATGCTTTGTCGCGTTAGTGTCATAAACAACGGAGTGGCAGACCGTGTTTCTGTTTCTTTTACCAAACTGGTTGTTGCGGCCTCCTGGGATCAAGAGTTGTCGGAGCAAAAAGAATATCACGTAAAGCCCACTTTTGCCAATAGATCATATTTAGAAATTCAGAATATTGCTGCAGGTGCAAAATTGCTGGATATTTCTGATAGTGAAAATATTCTGAATATAGGATACAATATTGTTGGTTCTGGGATCAATGCGGTGATTCCAAACGATACAAGAGGAAAGAAACTTTTGCTCGCCACCTCAAGGATGCAAGTTGCGAAAATAGAGCGTGTAGCCATGCGAATCATCAACCCTGCTAAATCAGATTTTATTATAGTTTCTCACAAATCATTAAGAACGCCCAGCTCAAATTATCCCGATGTTCCCAAGGCATATGCGTCGTACAGATCGTCATCTGTCGGTGGTGGGTATGATACGCTTTTAGTAAATATTGATCAATTGTACAATATGTTTAGCTATGGAGAATATACATCTTTGGCATTATACAGATTTTGCCGGTTTATGGCTGAAAATGGAAATCCGAAATATTTATTTATAATGGGAAAAGGCTTGACAGGACTTTATTTAAACTCAGAAAGACAAGGTAATTCAAATGTTGCAAGCAGAGATCTTATTCCAACCAGTGGATTTCCGGGTAATGATGGACTATTTACCGCAGGATTAAACGGCACTACTTATGAGTCAGGATTTCCTGTAGGCAGAGTTTCTGCTGAAACCCCGGCAATTCTTGAGGCATATTTCGACAAGGTAAAAGAGACTGAGGCCATGCCTTATGACCAGCTGTGGAGAAAAGAGATTATCCATCTTAGCGGAGGCAGAGGAGCCTTTCAGCAAGGATTATTTAAAGATTTCGTTAATGGATTTAAATCCATAGCAGAAGGCGAATTATTAGGAGGAGATGTAATTACCTTCAGTAAAAAAACTAATAATGCCACCGAACTGATCAACATTGCAGAGCATGTAAATACAGGGAAAATGCTCCTTACTTTTTTTGGTCACTCAGGTGCTGGAGGAACAGATATTGATATAGGCTATGTTTCTAATGAAAGTATGGGATATAGAAATAACGGTAAATACCCCATGATGATTGTCAATGGATGCAATGCCGGAGATATGTACAATCCGGGCTTTGGATTTGGCGAAGATTGGATTGGCACACCCAACAGAGGAGCTGTTGGTTTTGTTGCACATACGGGAGCAGGTCTTACTATCAGGCTGAAAAATTATACTGATATATTTTATGATATAGCATTTACAGATTCTCTATTTATAAAAAAAGGAATAGGAGATATCCTTAAAGAAGTTGGCACAAAATATCTTCAAAAATATTCGAATAGTGCAATGGATATTTCTCAAGTTCAGCAGATGGCATTGCAAGGAGATCCATCTGTCGCCATCTTTGGAGCAACAAAACCTGATTATGAAATTATTTCTGATAATGTTTTTGCCCAATCAATTGATGGAGAGCCAATAAACGTTTTTACCGAAGTGTTTAATCTCGGCCTTATCGTCAGGAATTTTGGATCTACGCAGCCTGATTCTATAAAAATTTCCATAAATAGACAATTGAGTAATGGGCAGCAATTTCCTTTAGATACCTTAATGTACAAACCGATTTTATATCAGGATACAATATATGTTGAAATAAAATCTGCCGGTATTTCTGGGTTTGGTATCAACCAATTTACTATTCAGTTAGACCCTTTAAACGAAATCAACGAACTGAGCAAAGCCAATAACCAAACCACATTTGAATATTTTATTCCACTCGGCGGGACAAGAAATTTATTCCCAGCCAATTATGCAATCGTCAATAAAAAAGAATTAACCCTTGTCTCGCAGTCACTGGATCTTTTGATGGATAATCGCACTTACATTATCGAATTAGATACTACCGTGATGTTCAACAGTTCAATAAAAAAACAAACGTCCATCCCGGGCCGATCACTTGCAAAATGGTCTGTCGATCTGTTTGACAACCTGCCAGAGCAAGATACAATTGTCTTTTACTGGAGGTCAAAGTTTGCCAATCCCAGACCGGAAGAATTGGACATCTGGAATACAACATCATTTTCTTATATCAATGAAAATACTTCAGGATGGGCGATGGTACATTTTGAACAGTTTTATGGTAATGTAAAAAAAGATATTGTACTGAATCAGGAGAGCCGCTTATGGGAGTTTGAAAAATTTGAAACCGGTATTAAGGTAAGAACTTTTGGAGAATCTCATCCTGATTTTGATTTCGAAAATGTTGAATTGACCATAAACAATACCGAGTATATTTTCCCAACAAGACTGTGTACAAGCAACTCGATCAATATGCTGGCTTTTGACAAGTCAACAACTATTCCATATCTGGTGTTGGGAACATCCTTTATCCTTGACAGAAAAAATTGTGGCAGAGCACCCCAATTAATCAATAACATGTTAAAAAAGGAAATAGAAAATAAATTGATGATCGAGGAATACATCGACAAAATGGAAGACGGAGACTACGCAGTTTTGTTTTCTATCGGGAAGGTCACCTTCCAATCATGGCCCGCCTCAACATTTGCGAAGCTGGAAGAAATAGGAATAAAGTCTTCAGATATCCAGCAATTGTCAGATGGAGAGCCAATAATTATCGTTGGAAAAAAAGGAACTTCCCCAGGTACGGCTACAATTGTAACTGCTGACTACTCCAACCCAACTCCTGCTGCCGAACAGGAAATTCTGCTAGATCATATTATTGAAGGGCAATCTGAATCAGGAACAATTCGGAGTCCAAAAATAGGACCATCTGCAAACTGGAAAACATTTTATCAGGAAACAAAAAATGCTGAATTACCCGTTTCCGATAATTATTATTTTAATGTTTATGGAATAAGCCCTGCGAATAGTGAGGTGCTACTATTCGATCAAGTTCAATCTTCTGAAGTCGATTTGCAAAATGTAAGTGTGAGTGCATATCCATTTTTGAGATTGGAGTGGCATGTGTCTGACGAGGGAAATCTCACTCCTGCTCAGTTGAAAAAATGGGTCATCACATACGATGGAGTTCCGGAAGGTATTTTGAGTTATAAAGAAGGTCAGCAGATTTCAGGAATAGAGAAGAGTGAGGGAGAGACCCACGAAGCGATTTTTGCCTTTGAAAATGTTTCGAATCTTGCCTTTGTAGATTCCATTGCTATTGAATACAATTTATTTAATCAAGCCAATAGAAAATCATTTATTGATACAATTTTAGTGAAACCATTAAATTCAACAGAGTCAGTTGAGTTTTCATTAAGCATAGAAACCTTGGGCAAAACCGGAAAAAATAACTTGAGCGTATTTGCAAATCCTTATTTGCAATTGGAAGAGTCGTTCAACAATAATTTTATTAGCCTTCCGGATTATCTTAATGTAATCCAGGATAACTCCAATCCAATTCTGGAAGTTACCGTTGATGGAGAATTCATTATGGATGGTGATATTGTGGCTCCATCTCCAATGATTGTATTGAGAATGAAGGATGAAGGGACATTGTTAAAGGAGGACACGCTTGGAATAAATCTATTTTTAAATGAGAAATGCCAGGGCTGTACCCCGGTGAGGGTAAGGTTTTCATCCCCAAATGTAGTATGGACGCCTGCTACAGAAGAGAGTGATTTCAGGGTGGAGTTTAAACCTGATAATTTGTCAGATGGAATTTATACCCTAAAAGCTGAGGCAGCTGATGCAAGTGGCAATCCGTCCGGATCGGAGCCCTATGCTGTAAATTTTGAAATAATTAACGAATCTCAGATCACCAATTTTTTTCCATACCCAAATCCTTTTTCTACCAGAACTCAATTTGTGTTTACGCTTACCGGAGGTGAAATCCCGGATGAGATTATCATTCAAATTATGACAGTGAATGGCACAGTAGTAAGAGAAATTACCCAAGATGAAATCGGCCCGATAAAAATTGGGAACAATAAAACCGAATATGCCTGGGATGGCCACGACGAATATGGAGATCAGCTGGCCAATGGAGTGTATCTATACAAGGTAAAAATCTACAACAACGGCCGGGAAATGAAACACCGTGAAACATCCGCTGACAGGGCGTTCAAAAATGGAATAGGAAAAATGTATCTTTTGAGGTAAGGTCAACTTTTGCGCAGGCATTACAAATGCATGCGAGCGGGAGGGTGGTTTATATCTCAGATGCCCAATCCTTCGTCATCTCAACCAGTATGGAGAGATCTTAAGATGAAGTAATCACCAATGTCCTTATTTGCTTGTTCAATTGAGAATTGAGAATAACGGATGAACCCACCTGCCAGCGAGGCAGGGAATGAAAAATAAACCTGCCGGACGAGGCAGGGACTCCGCCTGTCCGTTGGGGTTTGGAATCTGTCTGCAATCCGCAATTTCACCTGTTATAGGCTGAAACTCCATTCGTTTCATCCTCGTTGCAATCGAGGATGATTGGGGTGTTGAATGTTGGATTAATCTGTTGCTAACTGTGGCATTGCAAAAAAAACATTCAATAAGCAATATTCAATAAACAATAAATAAGTTAAAAATTGAGTGTTGAGTATTCCAGTCATAGTGGGGTCTTTTTTAGTTGATCTAATTTTATCGCAAGGTCCTTTGCAAGAGACCCCGCTTGGACGTAAGGTAGGATCGTTGAATTAATAGGAATTCCCTTAAATCAGATTTGCAATACTGAGTTGCTAATAAGAAATAATCCTGGTGAAGTAATGCGAGTATCATAAATGGAAGGTTACATTGAACCTGCTATATTGCCCATCATCCCAGCAATATCATTCGCTATTACTTTCATTCTATTATGTGCTAATTTAATGGATTTTTAATTGCCGAGACAGATGGGAGTTTTAGATGGGAGAACAAAGGAGTGAGAATACACGTCATATAGGATTACAACCCAGTTCAAATGAGTACTTTTAAGGACCGGTTGTACTTTAATATACCCCATCTGTTTTCCGAATAAACATCTCCAGTTTTAGTGTCAAAAAGGATATTATAATAATCAATTATGCTATTTTACATTTAATTTATAATGAATAGTTTTGAAATATCATATCATAAATGATAAATCATATACAGTAAAAATCACTTATTTATGGATAATGTTAACCGCCGAAAGTTTTTAGGGGCAGTGGCTTTGGGAACAAGCGCTGCCATGATGCCAGGTTCTTCTTTGCTGGCAGATGCCTCAAAGAAAATAGAATCATCTTCTTCAATATTTCCTGAACCTGCTCGAAAAATAACCTTAAAGGGAGATTTTGATGTTATCGTATGTGGTGGCGGTCCGGCAGGAATCGCTGCGGCAATTTCTGCTGCCCGGGCAGGTGCACGAACATTATTAATCGAATTGGGGGGTTGTCTTGGCGGAGTATGGACTTCAAGTCTATTGACATTCATCTTTGATTTTGACAAGCCGGGCATAACCCATGAAATTAAAAAAAGGCTGGAACAGCTAAATGCCAAAAGGAACAACACCCAAAGAAACTTTGTGTATGCTCCCGAGCCAATGAAGCTGTTATTGGAGCAGATGTGTGCAGAGGCAGGTGTTGAGTTTTTATTGCATACGCGTGTTACTGCGGCTTATTTAAATAAGAACCGCTTGACAACTATGATTACTGAGTCAAAATCGGGACGTGAAGCATGGAAGGGTAAAATTTTTATTGATACTACCGGAGATGGGGATTTGGGCAGTCTTGCAGGCAATGGTTGGGATATTGGGCATGGAGGCGACACCTGTCCTTGCCAGCCAATGACTCTAAATGCCTTAGCTGTTGTAAAAGATATCGAAGCTTTACAAAAGTATCTTTCTTTCTATGACACGGAACAAGCAAGTATGCAAGAACACAAAATAGCAACTCGGGCTTTTAAAGAAGAAATCGGCAGGGCTGGAATTAAGCCTTCTTATGGTGATCCGACCTTATTCCCAATAAAAGATAATTTGGTCATGCTCATGGTTAACCATGAATATAATATCAGGGCCTTTGATGCAGCAGAGGTGACAAAGGCAACTATTCGGGCAAGGGCAGAAATTCATCATATCGCCATGGAGTTGAACAATCTTGGAGGTCCATGGACAGAATTCCAACTTGTGGCTTCCGCAGATCAGATAGGTATTCGTGATGGCCGACGTTTACATGGTCGCTTTACGGTAACAAAAGAAGATCTGATCAATGGAGCACGCTACGAAGATGCGGTAACCAGGCCAAAATTTGGCGTAGATATTCATGCGCCTGATCAGGAATCGAATGATAAACAAACTATATTGAGAGGAGGCATAGTAATGAAACCTTATGATATTCCATTGCGAGCACTAATCGCCAAAGATGTAGATGGACTGATGATGGCAGGACGCTGCATTAGCGGTGATTTTATTGCCCACGCCAGCTATAGGGTAACCGGCAATGCCGTAGCAATGGGAGAGGCTGCCGGCGCAGTAGCGGCCATTGCGTCACAAAGCAATCGCTTGCCCCAGGAAGTAGAGTGGGAAGAAGCAAATAGCTGGTTGAAAACTTCTCACAAACACCATGAATAATAATTAAATAGTTATGAGTAAACGCTTTACAATTATCAGACCTGCCGGCACTCCAACTTGCCTGACAGGCCGATCATCAAAATATTTGTGGATTATTCAGCTGAGCATCTTAACGCTTTTGTCGTCACTTTATGGATGTGCAAAAAAAGAGACGCCTTCTCCTCCCAACATCATCTTTTTATTGACCGATGACCAGCGATGGGATGCCATGGGATGTATGGGAAATCCTGATGTTGTTACTCCGGAAATGGACAAACTTGCTGGAGAAGGCGTAAAGTTCTCTCATGCCTATGTTACCACGCCAATTTGTGCTATTAGCAGGGCAAGTATTCTTAGCGGCCAGTATGCACGGAGACATGGCATCAATGGTTTTGCAGAGCATTTTGCAGATAGCGCATATCAATTTACCTATCCGATGCAACTGAAGAAGGCAGGCTATCGGATTGGTTTTATTGGAAAATATGGGATAGGACAGGAAAAGGATTTTCCAAAGGATCAATACGATTACTGGGGTTGTTTTCCCGGACAAGGGAAATACTGGCATAAAGACAGCTTGGATAACGATGTTCACCTTACCAGTATTTTAGGAGACCGTGCGCTTGAGTTTATTGAAACTTCATCTGACAGCCGGCCATTTTGTTTGTCGGTGAGCTTCAAAGCTCCTCATGTTCAGGATAGCCATCCAAAACAATTTTTATTTGATTCCACATATATTGACAAATATCAGCACAAAATTTTCCCCGTTCCTGCGACAGCCGATTCAAGTTTTTGGCATGAATATCCTGAATTCTTCAGGAAAAACAACGAGGCACGAATCCGGTGGGGAATTCGATTTAACACCCCGGAAAATTATCAGCATTCATTGCGTGGATATCATAGTCTCATCTATGGTGTAGATGTTCAGATCGGAAGGATAAGAAAATTGCTGAAAGAAACGGGCAAAGATGAAAATACAATCATTATGCTCATGGGCGATAATGGTTTTTACCTGGCCGAGCACGGCATGGCAGGGAAGTGGTATATCCATGAAGAATCTATTCGAGTGCCTTTTATAGTTTATGATCCAAGAGTATCAGATGAGCAAAATGGCTTGACAAACGACAGAATGGTACTCAATATTGATGTAGCCCCTACCATCCTGGATTATGCAGGATTACCCATACCGGAAACGATGCAGGGCAAAAACGTAAGAAATATTTTGTATCAAACAAATACATCTTGGCGAAAGGATTTCTTATTTGAACATCTTTTCGAATATAAAACATTGCCCCGTTCGGAAGGAATTGTCACAGAAGAATGGAAGTACGTTCGCTACATTGACAGGCAGCCGGACTATGAATGGATGTATCATACCGGCACTGATCCATTGGAAAAACAAAACCTCGCAGAGGATGAAAAATATGCTATTAAAAAAGGTGAGTTGATAAAAAGGTTTGAGGAATTAGCACAATTGTACAAATGAATGAGAGAATGATAGAATGATATAAGAAAAAAGGAAATAAGAAGTTTGCTGTGGATATAATTGGATTTTGTGACTCATTGAAAAATTGTAAGGCATCATCTGTGATTACACGTATCTTCCAGCAGGGAATGTCAAAAGAAAAATTTCAACCTATTCCAATATGTAGCATTTACTCATTTACTCATTGTATCATTTACTCATTATATCATTACCCATGTCCTCAAAAACCCAATAGAAAGGAACATATTAATTTTAAGAATAATAAAAAGCAAATTATGAAAAAACGCACATTTTATACCTTACTCCTTTTAATTGCAATAGCACCATTACTAGTTCAGGGCCAATCTGTTTTTAATCTGTTAACCACAATTCCGCAAAATCAATTGAAATTGGAAGGATACGTTGGTAAGCAAACGGATCTGATATTTAATAACAGAGTTTTGGCGCAAGACTATGGCTATCTGGTGGAGCCTTTTCGGCATAAAAATGAAACCCGATTATGGCAAATGGAATTTTGGGGCAAATGGATGCTTGGTGCAGTTGCCGCCTGGGAATATACACATGATGAACAACTTATGGAGCACATGAGCAATTCAGTAAAAAGTATCATAGAAACCCAGCTTCCTAATGGATATATTGGCAACTATTCGCTAGAGCATCAACTAACAAACTGGGATATTTGGGGCAGAAAATATGTATTGCTCGGTTTGCTTCACTATCATGATATTACCAATAGTAAAAAGGCCTTGAAAGCGGCACGGAAAGAAGCGGATTATTTGCTTACGCAGATAGGGCCGGGAAAAATAAATATCATCGAAACAGGAAATTATCATGGTATGGCCAGCAGTTCGATTCTCGAACCCATGATGATGCTGTACAATAAAACGAACAACCAGGCTTATCTTGATTTTGCCAAATATATCGTAGCACAATGGGAAACTCCCGATGGACCGCAACTCATCGCCAAAGCCCTTGCCGGAGTACATGTTGCAGACCGCTTTCCCCATCCTAAAAAGTGGTTTTCACCGGAAAATGGTCAAAAAGCTTACGAAATGATGTCTTGCTACAATGGCCTGTTGGAATTATATAAAGTAACAGGTAATGCAGATTATCTCAAGGCCGTAGAAATGACAGTACAGGATATCATGGATGAAGAAATAAATGTTGCAGGATCTGGTACATCTTACGAAAGTTGGTATCATGGAAAAGAACAGCAAACGAGAGCTACCTTCCATACCATGGAAACTTGTGTAATGACCACATGGATGAAACTCAATTATGACCTGCTTAGCCTTACCGGTAAATCAATGTATGCCGATCATATCGAAACAACCTACTACAATGCTCTTATAGCATCGACAAGATTTGGAGGAGCAGAAATTGCCATGTATAGTCCGCTGGAAGGCTCTCGCGGAGATACAAATCACCAATGTGGGATGGAAATAAATTGTTGTTCATCCAATGGACCAAGGGGTTTTATGATGATGCCACGCTTTGCTATCATGACTTCTAACGATGAAGTTTATATAAATTTATATACAGATTTATCAGCTTCATTTGATCTGCCATCAAAAAATAAGATTGCTCTCGAACAAAAAACCAGTTACCCTGAAAGTGACAATATTAAAATTACTGTAAACCCTGAAAAACCAGAGAAATTTACTTTGGTACTTCGTATTCCGGATTGGAGTATCCAGAATTCGCTCCTGGTAAATGGAGAAAAAGTAGAAGGAATCACTGCCGGAGCTTATACCAAAGTTACCCGTCAATGGAAAAAAGGAGACCTGATCGAGTTGCAACTTGACCTCCGTGGATGTCTGGTTAAACTGAATGGTTACTCAGCAATTTTGCGAGGCCCAATTGTTCTGGCCAGGGATTCCAGGTTTGAAGACGGGTTTGTAGATGAAGCGGTTATTATTCAGCACGAAAATAATATTGTCGATATTCAGGTTTCAGAAACCAAACCGGAAGGAGTATGGCTGTCTTTCACGGCACCATTAAAATTGGGTACCGGAATAGCGTCAACCAGTAATCCTGCATCGCAAATCCATTTTTGTGATTTTGGTTCAGCAGGAAATACATGGGATGAAAACACCAGGTACAAAGTGTGGCTTCCCGAACCGCTTAATGTCATGAAAACCAAATATGAGGCCTATTAAGAATATTAATCGCAATGCTTCGGTAAACTTTCCAAAACTTTTCAATTGAAGCGATATGCAAAAAAGCGACAAACTATTGATCTGATAATCTTATGAAAAACTTCTTTCCAATTATCATTTTTATTATTGCAGCATATGCTTGCACGGGAAACAAGACTGATGAAAATACAACAAGCGAAAGGCCGAATATTGTCCTGATACTTTCAGATGATCAGGCCTGGACCGATTACGGTTTCATGGGGCATGATGTAGTACAAACACCCAATCTGGACCGCCTTGCTACACAAAGTGTTGTGTTTAAAAGAGGATACGTTCCAACACCGGTATGCAGGCCGTCTCTTATGACTCTGGTCACCGGACTATATCCGCATCAGCACAAAATCACTGGTAATGACCCTTTTAGCAGTGTTGAAAGCAAACCGTATTTCCCGCGTGACGAGCTTTTGGTAAATATTGATAGTATCCCAACCCTGCCTCGGCTGCTTGCAGCGCAAGGGTATCTTTCCCATCAATCGGGTAAATGGTGGGAAGGGAATTTCAGACGTGGTGGTTTCACGCATGGAATGACCCAGGGAACCAGACATGGAGATAAAGGGCTAACTATTGGCCGTGAAGGTTTAGACTCCATTTATAATTTTGTAGAATATGCTTTATCTGAAGATAAACCATTCTTTTTGTGGTACGCACCATTTTTGCCACATAGACCACACAATCCACCTCAACGCTTGCTGGATAAATGTATTGATAAAAATTTGACTCCTTCCATAGCGAGGTACTATGCCATGGTGGAGTGGTTTGATGAAACCTGTGGTCAGCTCATTGATCTTCTGGATAATAAAGGACTTCGTGAAAATACAATTATCTACTACGTGTGTGACAATGGCTGGATTCAAGACCCAGAAGGAGACGGTTTTGATTTTGGTTCAAAACTAAGCGCTATGGATGGAGGAGTGCGAACTCCCATTATGATTTCATGGCCCGGCAAACTCAAACCGGCAATTAGAGAAGATGTTGTTTCAAGCATCGACTTTTTTCCAACCATGCTGAGTATGGCGGGTATTGAACCACCTGAAAATCTGCCTGGCCTAAACCTGTGGGATGAACTAACTACCGGAAAACCGATTGAGAGAAAGATAATATTTGGAGAAGCATACGGACACGATATAATAAATAAAGACAATCCTGAAACCGCTCTGGCAAATCTTTGGTGCATAGAAAATAACTGGAAATTGATCCTTGCCTATGATGGAAAAATTGAAGGTTATGGGAAGTTTACACATGAAGAAATGAGAAAAGAACCAATACGGCTTTACGATATAATAAAGGACCCCTACGAAAAGATCAACCTTGCTGAACAACACCCCGAAGTAGTAGTGCACCTAACAAAAGAAATAGAAAATTGGTATCCGCTGAAAGAGAGAAAATTATTTGTAAATAACTGAAGTTTCGCACCAAATCAAGCACCTCTAATTAATTAAAAAAAACAAGGTTTTATATGATGAATTTTCTTTGTGTATTCTTTTATGCAACTTTGTGAAATACCTGGCCTGTCTGGTAGGCAGGACTATTACACAGAGAATTACGGAGAAGATAAAAAGGTACGCAGAGGAAAAATACTCCAAATACCAGCCTGCCGATGAGGTAGGGAAATGCTAATTATTAATCATTTGTAAAACAGGATAAATTGATAAGTAATTAGTACATTAATTGTAAGTGCGAAACTTCAGTAATTAAAATTAGACGGACACGAATTAGCCTCGAATGAATAAAATATTCTGCCTCCTTTTTATTTCATTGATAATATATTCATGCAATCGCAGTGAAATACGAACAAGACCCAATGTTGTTATCATACTAAGCGATGATCAGGGTTGGGGGGATTTAAGCATCAATGGAAATTCAAATATTAGCACACCAAATATTGATCTGCTTGCCAAAAATGGCGCAATGTTCGACAGGTTTTATGTAAGTCCGGTTTGCTCACCCACCCGCGCAGAATTATTGACCGGCAGATACCATGTTCGTGGAGGTGTTTACAGTACAAGTGCTGGTGGCGAAAGATTGGATTTGGATGAGACTACGATTGCAGAAATTTTCAAACAAGCCGGCTATCAAACTGCGGCCTATGGCAAATGGCATAACGGCATGCAATATCCCTACCATCCCAATGCCCGTGGTTTTGATGATTTTTATGGTTTTTGTTCTGGTCACTGGGGTAATTATTTTAGTCCCGTTTTGGAACATAATGGCAAACTGGTACATGGAGATGGTTTCATCATTGATGATTTCACCAACAAAGCCATAGCCTTTATTGAGGCAAATAAAGACAAGCCATTCTTCCTATATCTTCCATACAATACTCCACACAGTCCTATGCAGGTTCCCGACGAATGGTGGAAAAAATTTGAAAACAAAGAATTAGACAATCTGCATCGGAATCCTGACAAAGAAGATATCAATCATACAAGGGCTGCGCTTGCTATGTGCGAAAACATTGACTGGAATGTAGGAAGGCTGACATCCAAGCTCAAAGAATTTGGTCTTGAAGAAAATACAATAATTGTTTATTTGTCAGATAATGGCCCAAACGGTTATCGCTGGAACGACAATATGAAAGGAAAAAAAGGATCAACTGACGAAGGGGGCGTGAGGTCGCCGCTCATTGTGCAGTGGAAAGGGCAAATAGAAGCAGGTAAACAAATCC
>VAPM010417577.1_pt1 | contig 41490 bp, 42 predicted proteins | sample 3395091 | NCBI WGS metagenome assembly VAPM01 (sample SAMN08290445, study PRJNA428436) | hydrothermal vent metagenome | isolation source: Deep-sea hydrothermal vent chimney 3 | place: Pacific Ocean: Juan De Fuca Ridge
CATCAAAGCCACCAGCATAAGCACACTCTTCGGCTAAAGCGGTTAAATGTTCAAGTATCATTTTTCGAGGTACCGGGTTGATTGCCGGTTCACCTTTAGAAATTGGCAAACCATCTCGCGTTACCATACCGACACCTTGCTCGGCAAAAAAACGTACGCCTTTATGTTTACATAAAATCACTCGAGAAAAGACAGTGGCTTGATGCGTTACATCAGGGTCATCGCCTGCGTCTTTAATGGTGCTGGCACAAGCCTCTGTTTTATTTATTTGCTCGCAAGTGTTTAAAGTAAATTCAACATGCTGACCTTTAGGCAAGGTAATGGACAACACGCTATAATTTTGTTGCTTTAACAATAAACTTGCTGCTGCCAAAGAAGTAACCGTTGCGCAAGCTCCCGTTGTAAAGCCACTGCGGAGTTTTTTATTTTTTTCAGGTGTTTCGTCACGCATAACGAATTATTGGTAAGCCGGTAGACAGCTCAAACAGCAAATAACCAGTAACCACCAAAACTGATGGAAAGGGTTGCAAGAAATAAACGGCTATAGTCAAACACACGACGGCTGTAATTTTCCAGTGTGTATTGTAGTCGGCTAAAAACTAATCCAAAAATTATCATGGTTAAAACCACGCCTGCTGAAAACATCGCAACATAGGTTAGACCAAACCAACCCTGCCCGGATTGCGCAATGGGCACAATCGCAAGCACTGGCGCACTGCCCGCCAGGCCATGGGTAATACCCACAAGCACCGGTCTATGATCATGACGCGACTTGCTGGTGTTACTTGAATCGGCCAAATGTACATGGGTTATACCGTTATGGCTATGCACTTGCAGCTGTATTTTCTTTTGATAAAACTGCCAGAATATCCACAAGCCTAAAGCAACAAGAATAACCCCCACCATTTTTTCGGCATAAAGTGATACATAATCGGGAATATGCACACCGGCAAATATAACTAGGCTGCCTAACAGCAATAAAATACCACCATGGCCTATCGCCCACTGCAAACAAAAAAATAGCGTTTTGCTGTAACGACGTTGATTGGTGTTTTCTGAGGATTGACTGGAGGCAAGCGTTGAAACAGCCATAATATGGTCGGCATCCAGTGCATGTAATAGTCCCAGGCCAAACCCGAGGCTAAGCAAGGCCAATGTACTTTCTTGCATAAGTCTTCTCTTTATTCTGCCTTTATTGTTGTGGAACAATTATAAAGGGATGGTTAAACTTATGTCACCTACTTTACTCATAAAAACGACTTAAATAAGATGCCTGCTGTTCACTGCTCCACATTAATGATTGCCTCTGCCTCTTCCGGCCAGGGAAAAACCAGTTTTACTGCCACACTGGCTCGCGCGCATATCAAGCTGGGACGAAACGTCGCCATATTCAAGCTTGGGCCTGATTTTCTCGACCCGATGATTCAGTGGTTAGCAAGCCAGCAAACATGCTACAACCTGGACTTATGGATGATGGGCGAGCAGCATTGCAAAGAGCTGTTATTTAATGCCGCCGAAAATAACGACTTAATCCTGATTGAAAGCCTGATGGGCTTACATGACAACCAGCCGTCCTCGGCTGAATTTGCGCAACTGTTTAATATACCCCTGCTATTACTACTCGATGTTGCCAAATATGCACAAACTGCCGCCGCTATTGTGCATGGTTTACGATATTATTCTAATCCTTCAAAAACAAAAGCAGAACCATTAACACTCTATGGCGTTGTTGGTAATAAAGTCGGTAGTGACAACCACCACCGTATTATTAATGAGGTATTAGAGGGATGTTACCTTGGCAGTATAAAACGTGATGAATTAGTACAGCTTCCACAACGACACCTGGGCTTGATACAGGCAGAAGAGCTTATTAATTTAGAACAGGAACTAAATTATGCGGCTGATACGCTAATTAATAATGAATATGCTAAAAAGCTTTTACAGTTACCTCCAGCCGTAGAATTTGTTCATGCTGATGTTAAGCCCACAACTCAATATTATAAAAATAAAACTATCGCCATCGCAAAAGATGCCGCCTTTAGTTTTATTTACCCAGCTAATATTAATTACCTGATAAATAACGGCGCGATGCTTAAATACTTTTCACCGCTCAACAACGAAGCTGTTCCTACAGCCGATATGCTTTGGTTGCCGGGTGGATACCCGGAATTGTATTTAGATATACTTGAAAAAAATACCAACAGCAAACAAACTATCACTGAGTTTTGTAATACAGAAAAACCCGTGTTAGCCGAATGCGGCGGCTTACTTTATTTACTTGATTTAATAACTGACAAACACGGTAATAGCGCCGCAATGTGCGGTGTTATCAGTGGCAAAGCCAAACTTGAAAAGCGATTTCAGGGAATTGGTTTACAAGAAGTAGAAATACAGAATCAGCAGGCTCGCGGGCATAGTTTTCACCATTCAAGCATTACAACATCGCTCAAACCAATATGTTATTCAAATAAGCAAGATGGCTCACAGGGTGAAGCAATATATAAGGTTAAAAATGTCCTGGCGAGTTATATGCATTTTTATTTTCCGCTAAATGACGGGTTTCAATGGTAAATAGCCTCAACAGGGCATAAGAATCTCAAATATGGAGTGGCACTGAATTTTAACAAGATTGCCGCGCTATCGCTCGCAATGACCTCAATTTTGTCTTTTCGTGTCCTTAGTGAGCGGCTTCGATAGTGCCATCCTAGCTTACCTCCCTCATTTCTTATCTCGTATTCAGCTTAAATACGTACTAAACAACCAGTTTATTGCAATTAACCGCATAAATAATGACTTATCAGGCCGATAATTAATGCATATAAGCCCATAAACCGTTACAATGCGCCTCCCCTCCACGGCACCTCGTCTGAAATTGAGTCAGATCTATGCCTATCAGGGCATGTATGAGTATCAATAATCGACCCGCCCCGTTGATTTTTTTCACTTTAGTTTATTCACTTAATTTTCAGGTATCCCCATGACAGTTGAAACAGTAACTGCGTTTAATCAATTAGCGCTGAACGAATCTTTATTAAAAGCATTAGACGAAGTAGGTTATGAATCCCCTTCTCCGATTCAGGCCGCAACCATTCCTTTACTGTTAGACCGTAGAGATATTATTGGCCAGGCACAAACCGGTACAGGTAAAACAGCAGCGTTTGCACTGCCACTATTATCGAACATCGACTTAAAAGGCAAAGATCCACAAGTACTGGTACTTGCGCCAACACGCGAGCTTGCCATTCAAGTTGCGGAAGCTTTTCAGAAATACGCTTCTAAAATGAAAGGCTTTCATGTATTGCCCATTTATGGTGGAGCAGAATATGGTGGACAGATACGTGCTTTAAAACGTGGCGTACATGTTGTGGTTGGTACGCCCGGTCGAGTAATGGACCATATTCGTAAAGGCACATTAAAGTTAGATAGCTTACAAGCCCTAGTTCTGGATGAAGCTGATGAAATGTTACGCATGGGCTTTATTGATGATGTTGAATGGGTATTAGAACAAACCCCACAAGATCGACAAATTGCTTTATTTTCGGCAACCATGCCGTCTCAAATTCGTCGTATTGCAACTAAATATTTAAACAACCCAGAACAGGTCACCATTAAAACCGTTACCGCAACAGCTGATACTATTCGACAACGCTTCTGGCCGGTAAGTGGTGTGCATAAACTTGATGCTCTTACACGTATTTTAGAAGCCGAAGAATTCGATGCGATGATAGTTTTTGTACGCACCAAAACAGCAACCGTCGAACTTACCGAAAAACTAGAAGCACGCGGCTATGCCACCGGTGCTATCAACGGCGACATTCAACAAAACCAACGCGAACGCACCATCCAAAATTTAAAGAACGGCAAGCTTGATATTTTAGTTGCAACCGATGTTGCTGCACGAGGTCTCGACGTACCAAGAATTAGCCATGTTATTAACTACGATATACCATACGACACCGAAGCCTATATTCACCGTATTGGCCGTACCGGACGCGCCGGTAAAAAAGGTGATGCTATTTTATTTGTCGCACCACGTGAAAAAGGCATGCTTAAATCGATTGAGCGCGCCACTAAACAAAGTATCGATATAATGGAGCTACCGTCTACCGAACTAATTAATGACAATCGTATTGCCCGATTTAAGCAACGTATTACCGACACCCTGGCAAGTGAAGGTTTAGAGTTTTTTGCTAATTTAATCGAGCAATACCAGCAGGAGCATAATATTCCTGCCGAGGAAATTGCAACTGCACTAGCAAAACTGCTACAAGGTGATGCGCCTTTCTTGCTACAAAATAAGCCCATTAAACAATCTAAAGAACGCTGGGATCGTGACGACCGCCCATCTCGCGGTAGCCGAGATAGAGGACGCCGTGATCGTAATAGCGAAGGCCGCGGTAGACGCGAACATTCACCTCGCGGCGAATCAAAACCTGAAGAAGGTATGCAACGCTTTAGAATTGAAGTCGGCCATAATCATAAAATTAAACCCGGCAATATTGTTGGTGCTATCGCCAATGAAGCCGGTATCGACAGCAAATTTATTGGTCGTATTAATATAAGCGACGACCATAGCCTGGTTGACCTGCCAAATGATATACCAAAAGAAATTTTTAATGACCTGAAAAAAGTACGTGTTGGCGGACAACAATTAAATATATCGGCTTTAGGTGAACGTAGCCATTCTAATGATAAAAAGCCTAGGTCGAAACCAAGACATAAAAGCAAAGACTCTAAACCGAAAGACAAAAAGCCTAAAAGCAAAAAGAACAAAGACTCTGATGCTCGTTCCGGCACAAAGAAGAATGATAAGAACAAAGATAACGCTAAAAAGAAATTTGGTGATGACAAACCCAGAAAAAAATTAAGCTTATAGAAAATATCACTGCTGTCCCGTTAACTTTAAGCCCCTGCTTTGAATATAGAAAGCCTGGTCATTGCGAGCGATAGCGCGGCAATCTCGCCAGGTTTTATCTCGAAAAAAAGAGATTGCCGCGCTATCGTTCGTAATGACCTAATCACAATACCACCCCATCTTTTCACAAGCCATTTACTGCTTATATTTCTCGTGATACTGCTATCGATACAACGTGTAAAAAGACTAGCCGGACAGCAGTAAAAAAATGACATAAATTGATTCAGGTCAATACATATCTATAACCATGCCTTTATATTAAATTCATATATGCTTAGCGGGGTGGTTATCATGAGGGTATTCAAAGAAAGGTTGGTGCAAATTAAACTTAAATGGTTTGTAGAAACACGTACCGGCTATGATGGGCCTTTCGATAATGAAAAAGAAGCGAAAAAATATCTTAAACTTCTTCGCACCTGTGATGCGGCAAGATCAGAATTTGCAGGGCTGGATTTTAGTCCCTTATAATTAAGTAAGTGAGGCTTAGTCAACAAAAGGACCATGCTGATGTATGGGCTCGCCATGAGGCATTCCAAAACACAGCATAAACTCACTGTCATCATTTGATTTAATTTTGATAGACTCTGTATTTTCTATAAATAAAGCCTGATCCTGATAAATATTCTCACTAATATTATTGCCTTTGCCAACGGCTAATGCACCTTTCATTAAATAAATAATACCTCGCATACCGGCTTCAATATCAACAGAATAATCAGCCTGTTTATTTAAATGAATATGTTGATATAAAACATTGCTTTTTAATTTTAATGGCGCACCTTTTCCCACTAACGTTTTAACCGATCCCCCTTCAATTTTATCTACAGGAAAATCAGCATGATCAACCTGTTGGTACTCAGGCGGACACTGTTTAAGTGCTTGCGGTAAATTTATCCATAACTGTAAGCCAATACTTTTGCCTTTGTCAGCGGGCATTTCTGAATGAAGCAAACCTTTGCCCGCAGTAAAACGCTGCGCACCACCTTGAACAACAAAGGATTCGTTAGCCAGGTTATCTTTATGGTTCATACCACCTGCAAACATATAGGTGATCGCTTCAAAACCTCGATGTGGATGTTCGGGAAAACCGTTGCCTGCTCCAATATCAAAATGATCCCATAAAACAAAAGGGTCGAAATTCATAAAGCCTCGCAATGGAAATAAACGTTTGACATCCACCCCATCGCCTTCGGGCACAACCGTTACGTCACGTATTTGCATCGACATTATTCACCTCCAAATTTGCTTGCGCGATTATGCGTAAGATTAAAATCCTGTATTGGCCCCGCAGGAATTATTTGAGTCGGGTTAACACTGGCGTGACTAAAATAATAATGCCGTTTGATATATTCAATATCGACTGTTTCGGCAATACCCGGTAGTTGATACAACTCGCGTAAATAATTGGATAAATTAGGGTAGTCAAAAATACGTTTTAAATTACATTTGAAATGCCCAACGTATACCGCATCAAATCGTATCAAGGTTGTAAATAGTCGCCAGTCTGCTTCGGTTATTTGATTACCTGTCAAGTATCGTTGAGTCTCTAAAAGTTCTTCAACTTTTTCAAGTTCGGCAAATAAACGCTTAACCGCTTTTGAATAGGCTGCTTGCGTGGTGGCAAAACCAGTACGGTAAACACCATTATTGATGTTGTTGTAAATGGGTTTATTAATAGCATCTATTTGTTTCGCTAACGCTGTTGGATAATAGTCTGTCTTTACATCGGTAAAGTTATTAAAAGCACTGTTTAACATTCGAATAATCTCAGATGACTCATTATTAACAATTGTTTTTGATTTTTTGTCCCATAGAATAGGAACGGTTATCTGCCCGGTAAAGTTTTTATCTGCTTTTTGATAAACTTCATATAAATAGTTAAACTGATAAAGCTCATCAATATATCGTCCTTCATTTGCAAATATCCAACCATGCTCGAGCATTTCGGCTTCAACAAACGAAATACTGATCACCGATTCGAGTTTTTTTAACTTTCTGAAGATAATTGTTCGATGCGCCCAAGGGCAGGCATCGGATACATATAAATGGTAGCGACCCGCCTCAGCTTTAAAGCCAGCCTCGCCACTGGGGCCAGCTTGTCCGTCTGCCGTTACCCAATGCCGAAAAATTGATTCCATGCGTTTAAACTCGCCAGCATCAATTTCTTTATCTAACCAGCTATCAACTAATTCGCCGTTAATTAACATACCCATTGCTCTGCACTCCGTTATTAATTATCTATTTCGAAAAGTATTTATCGACACTCCATAAGCCTGCTCCATTAGCGGCTAAAGCCAATAGGCCACCGGTAACCGCAATATTTTTCATAAACATGATGGACTGCATCTGGTCGGCAAAATTAGAGTGAAAAATAAAACCGGCCACCAAGGTAAACCCTGCTAACAGATAGGCCGCCCATTTAATTTTAAAGCCAGCTATGACCATTAGGCCACCGATAATCTCCAGCGCAATCACTAAAGGCAAAAGAGAGCCAGGTACCCCCATTGCATCCATATAACCCGCCGTTCCAGCATAACCAGCACCGATCTTGCCAATGCCTGCTAACAGGAACAAACTACCCAGTAAAGCACGACCTGCTAATTCAATACCATTTTTCATTTTGTCTATCCTCTATGTGTTGTTGTTAAAAGCTATTATGAATCAATTATTCAGATATAAAAGCGGATTAATTAGCCTTTACATATCTATTTATTAGATATATTGTTAAATTATGAATACTTCCAACGCTCATCCAAATACTGATCTAAGAGAGACCAAAATAAGCCTGAATCAATGGCGCGCATTACAGGCCGTGATTGACTATGGGGGTTTTGCACAAGCAGGCGAACAGCTTCACCGCAGCCAATCATCGGTCAGCTATGCCGTTAATCGTTTACAGGAACAGTTAGGGCTTAAATTACTCAATATTAAAGGCCGGAAAGCGGTATTAACCGAGGCCGGTAAAATTTTGCTGCAACGCTCAAGGGCACTTTTAGCTGATGCGAAAAATATCGAACAGCAGGCTCACCATATCGAGCAAGGTTGGGAAGCCGAAATAAAGATTGCCGTTGAGGCCGCCTACCCGACTACGCTACTAGTACAAGCGCTTAAAGAATTTGAAAAAACCGGCAAAGAAACACGAATACGAATAAATGAAGTTGTTTTATCCGGCGCAGAAGATATGTTGTTAAATGCCAATGCGGATCTTGCCGTTACGCCCTATATTCCAAAAGGCTATCTCGGTTCTGAATTACAGCAGGTGCATTTTGTGGCCATGGCGCATCCTGAACATTCGCTACACCAGCTTGGGCGCGAACTTTCCCAGCACGATTTAGAAAAACAAACCCATATTGTATTAAGTGACTCAGGTAGCAAGGGGATAGATTCTGGCTGGATAAGTGATTCAAGACGTTGGACGGTATCGAGCCCGGAATCGGCTATTCAACTGATTAGTAGCGGACTTGGTTTTGGCTGGTTACCGGAACATGTGATTCACGAGCAACTGGAAAACAATACCTTAAAATGTTTGCCGCTAAATGAAGGACGCGAAATAACCGCTATTCTTTATCTGGTCTATGCCGATTATGAGCTGGCTGGCCCGGCAACCAAATTATTTGCTAATATTTTAAAACAGATATCGAATGCTTAATACAACTTAAGATTTCTGGAATACATAATGACAACATCATCTTTAACAATTGGTCGTTTGGCAAAAGCTGCAAATGTAAATATTGAAACAATTCGATATTATCAACGTGTTCATTTAATTGCCGAGCCAAAAAAACCTCGAACAGGCTATCGACTTTATAATACCGATATTATCGATCGTATTCGCTTTATTAAACGCGCGCAAAAATTAGGCTTTAGTTTAAAAGAAATTGCTGACTTACTACAACTTGGGGATGGCCATTGTGCCGACATCCGTCAGCGTGCAAAAGGAAAACGTGACATGATAACGCAACAAATTAAAGACTTAACGAGTTTACGCAAAACATTAGACAACTTGATTCACTCCTGTGATACAACTGACAACGTGCATTGTCCGATTGTTGATGCTCTGTCTAAATAAGCTGAAATATGGAAATAACATTCAATGATTAGTCCAGAACAGAGAACTGATACTTAACCAACTTTTAACCAGCACAACAAGAGAGTTGTTTCACATCTTTATTAAATGTTTGCGCACAAAGCTTTATACCCTCTACCATGGTTAAGTAAGAGAATAATTGCTCAGCTAACTCTTCTATCGTCATATTGTTTCTTATCGCTAAAGCTGCTGACTGAATAATTTCACCGCCTTCATTCGCTAAAACCTGACAACCAACTATTTTTTTAGTTTTCTTTTCTGCCACAAGCTTTATAAAACCACGGGTATCAAAGTTAGCGAGTGCACGGGGAATATTTTCCAGCTCAAGCTTTCTGCTTTCAACATCCAAACCATTATCTTTTGCTTGTTGCTCACTCATTCCAACCGTTGCTACCTGCGGACTTGTAAAAACTACGGCCGGCATAATCGATAAATCTATTGCGACATCATCACCGGTCATATTTCTTGCTGCACGTGTTCCAGCTGCAGCGGCAACATAAACAAATTGCGGCTGATCAGTGCAATCACCAGCTGCATACACCTTATCAATATTTGTACGCATATGGTCGTCAACAACAATAGCACCACGCTTGTCTAGCGTTACGCCTATTTTTTCAAGCCCAAGCGATGCCGTATTCGGCTGTCGACCTGTTGCAACCAGTAATTGGTCTCCAATTAAATCCCCAGCAGATGTTTGCAGTGTAAATTTTTCACCATCGTGGCTTACTGAACTGAGTGTTGTATTTAATAGAACTTTAATACCTTCTTCTTCAAAAATATGTTTTAAAGCAATACCAATATCTGATTCTTCTTTTGATAATAAAGTACTTCGTGCGATAACCGTTACCTTTGCACCTAGGTGGCAAAAGGCTTGCGCAAGTTCGAGTGCAACAACCGATGCCCCCAGCACCAGAAAATGTTCAGGAATAGATTCTGCTGTTAATGCCTCGGTAGACGTCCAATAGGGTGTATCATTTAAGCCCTTAATATTCGGTACTAATGCACTTGCTCCGCTGGCAACCAGAATACGATCCGCTGTAATTTCAGTTTCACTAACATCCTTTTTAGTAACAGTAAGTGTTGTAGAATCTTTAAAATGCGCTCGGCCTCTAACAAGGGTTATCCCTGGGTTATTTTCCAGAATGCTTTCATATTTAGCGTGACGTAAATTTTTAACCCACTGTTGCTGCTGCAACAGCATAGCTTTACGATCTATTTTTGGTGTATTCAGTGGCAAACCATTAAAAGTATGGTGCCCCTGAAGATAGGCGATATGAGCGCCGCGTATAAATATTTTTGACGGTACACAACCTATGTTGACACAAGTACCACCAATATTCTCAGCCGCTTCAATAAGCGTAACCACAGCATCTTGTTCTACGGCTTTAATCGCTGCGGCGAATGCGCCAGAACCTGTACCGATAATAGCTATGTGTAATTTATTACGTCCATTTTTGCTGCTATATTGAGTCATATATATTTTCTGCTTTATTGAATAAATATTATTTTTTTACAATGGATGGGTAACCTGCATTTGCTGTTGCTTTTCTTAAAGCATCAATATTCGTTTGCTCCGGGTCATAAATGATTGTAGCTGTTTTAGTCTCGTATTCTGCGGTTGCTTTTATAACCCCTTTCACTTTGTATAAAGCTTTGCGAATGGTAATCGGGCAAAATTTACAGGTCATGCCTGGCACATCTAAAACAACAGTTTTAGACTCCGCTGCATAGGCATAGCTATTCGCCAGAACAACAAATGCAAGCAGGATAAAACTTAAGATAAAGTGTTTAATATTTGTGTGTAACATTTTTATCTCCAGATAATCTCTATTCAAAAAAGATAAGTCCATAATAAGGAAAAGTAAGTAAAGCAATAAGAACAATACTTGTTAGCCAGAAGATAATGCGTTGATTACGTAATGTTGCAGGTAACGAACACGCCTGCTCTTCTGAACAGTTTCTTGGAGTAATATAAAGTTTTCGAAAAGCCAGGAAAACAAACAACAGAGTGATACCGATAAAGATTGGCCGGTATGGCTCAAAAGCGGTTAAATAACTTATCCAGGTACCACCGATACCTAGAGCAAGCAATACCAGCGGGCCAATACAACAGACTGAGGCACCGATAGCCGTCAGGCCAGCCGCCCATAAAGATTTAGAACTTGAGTTGGTCATCTTCTTCGCCCTTTTATATGGTGAATATGTAAAGTATAAACCCTGTACCATGGTACAGAGTAAAGGTTATTAGATATAAATTGTTTTTAATAGTAAGACTTTATCAGCCAGCAACGTCAACGCCGCTAGAAAATTATTATAAGATTAATTCGTTTAACTTATTAGCCAACTCATCTCGATTAAAGCTTTCAGTTGAGATGATTTCAATCCTGTTTATTATCAGCTTATCCAGCCGTTGGGTTTTTAATTCTCCGCCAGCATGATTTATAACAATAAAACCATCATCTGTATTCAGGATAGCTTTAATGCGCTCTGCTTTCAGTGATGCAATATATTCTGTCATTGCTTTATAGTTAAATCTAATATTACGGGAATAATCGAATGTTAACTTGTTAAATTGTGATTCAAGCTGATAACTCCGTTTTGATCGCATGGCAGATGACGAGCTAGATTGAGAAGCCGCTTCACGATGTTTGCTGTTCAACCAGTGGAGTTTAATATTACCATTTACAACCCATTTAGTTTGCTTAGTGGAATCTCGTTGTAAAATATAATCTTCAAAGTATTGCTTTTCTTTTGTTTCGCATAAATCTGTTTTGTTAGCGATAACAATATCGGCAACATCAATTTGATCAACAAATAGCTCACTTTCTAAATAACGCTTATCATGTATTTTGCGTGGATCCAGTAAACAGACACAGGCACGCATATCTAACACAGCTTGATAGTGTATATCCGTTAATGACTTCAATATATTGCGCGGATGCCCCATTCCACTGGGTTCAATAATGAGTCTATCAGGGCGCGTTTGCTTTAATAATTGATTAACTGCAACTTGCAATGGTAAACCGGCCGCACAGCAGATACAGCCACCGGGGACTTGCTTAATGACAATGGATGAATCATTATTTTGCATAAGATAACCATCAATACCCATTTCGCCAAACTCATTGACCAGTACAGACCAGCGCTCATTCCGCGTACGTTGTTGTAATAAATTAAGAATTGCGGTGGTTTTACCAACACCGAGAAAACCAGTGATAATATTGGTAGCAACATTGCTGATTGGGCTTGTATTTGATGACATTGTTAGTGAATATAATTTCGAAACTATCTATAATATTAGGCTTAGTATAACTGCTAAGCCCATTAACTCTTGAACCGGGAATGAAGGTAGGATATGGGATTGCGGTGGCTGGCTAACGAGCCGTCTGCTTCATGGAAGAAGCAGTCGAGCGGCCAGGGATGGCGAATAGCGAGTCCGTTAGTCAGCCACCGCAATTCCAGGTCCGGCAACGTTAGTATTATCATAAACGTAGACATTACTTCACATTTCAACATCAGTAGGTTCAAGTTAACGGGAAAGCAGTGACTTAGTATAATTACAACAAAACAATAACATTTTAGCTGATTACAGTATAGAGCGGCTAAAAAAGGTCATAACACTTTATGCAGCAAACTCAGTCAGCCCTTGCAAAATTAAGAGAAGAATTACAGTCGGTTATTATTGGTCAAGCAGCTCTTATTGATCGACTTATTATTGGTTTATTAACCGGTGGTCATTTGCTATTAGAAGGGCCGCCCGGTTTAGCAAAAACCACCGCCGTTAAAGCACTCGCCAGTGGCGTGCATGCTCATTTTCAACGTATCCAATTTACCCCGGATTTAATGCCATCGGATATTACCGGCAGTGATATTTTCGACCCCAATACCAGCAAATTTAAATTTTCACAAGGTCCGTTATTTAATGAAATTGTTTTAGCTGATGAAATCAACCGTGCACCACCAAAAGTTCAGTCCGCCTTGCTAGAAGCGATGGGCGAGCATCAGGTATCCGTCGGTAGCACCACCCACCCATTGCCGGATTTATTTTTTGTTATGGCGACTCAAAATCCGCTTGAACAAATGGGTACCTATCCTCTGCCTGAGGCGCAATTAGACCGATTTTTATTACATGTTGTTATTGACTACCCATCGAACGACAATGAATTACTTATTTTAAAGCGAGACCGACTAACACACTTTGGTGATGACAACTTATTAAATTCCAGCTTATTACAACCTGAAACTGTTTTAAAAGCACGTCGACAGGTCGCAGAGATCCATGTCGAAGAATCTCTGGAAAAATACGTTGTTAACCTGGTAACCGCAACACGCGATATTGAAAAAATAAACAGTGACTGGAAAGATTATATCGACTCACCTGCATCACCACGTGCTTCCATCTCATTATTACGTGCTGCAAGTGCCTTAGCCTATCTGAATGGCCGCGACTATTTAATTCCTGATGATATTATTGAGCTAGCCCCGGATATATTACGCCACCGAATTATCCCCAGCTTTACCGCAAAAGCCAATAATGTGACAGCTGACACGATGATAAATAAAATAATTGAAATCGTTGCTATTCCCTAATGCTTTATTGCTGATTATAAATTATATTCTCTTATGCTTTTCAAACAAATATCATTAACAAAAAACAAAGATTTTACTTGTTTGAGCGAAAATGAAATTAAGCATATTCAGGCAAAAGCAAAAAATTCCAGCACTTCATTTGCCGAATCAATACGCCTGTCTTCAGAAAATATGGCGGGTGACCTACAATCTCAAATTCGCGGCACAGGCATAGACTTTGAAGAAAACAAACCCTACCAAACAGGAAGTGATTCCCGGCATATAAACTGGCGAACCTTTGCGCGTACCCGCCAACTTTATGTGAACATATATAATGAAGACAAACGCCCGTCGACCTATCTAGTTTTAGATCAGCGCTCTAATATGTATTTTGGAACAAGAAAACAGTTAAAAATAAAACAAGCTTTAAAGTTTGCTATTTATTCGATACTACGTGCCATGCATCAACAACAAACAGTTAGTGGCGTACAAATTGTGAGCAAACCAAAATGGCATACAAGCTACAGTAGTTCCAGTTCAATTCTTTCATTTATTGATTCATTGAATACAGCATATGACATTAGCGACACTGACATCACTGAACCGACACTCAATGATATTTTAAATAAATTAAAACTTAACGATGGCGCCGAGTTAATCATTATAAGCGACCTACATGACATGAACAAACAAACCATATCCAGCTTATATACTTTAAGCCGTCGATATAAAGTTAGCATATTACAAATTCAAGATCCGGTAGAAATTAATTTACCTACTAAAGGTATATTTAATATCCAGAATGATAGTCAACCAGACATGATTGAATTAAATTGCAATAATAAAAATATTACCACCACTTACCAGCAACAAATAAGTGAGCGTTTTAACAATTTTAAAATGCAATGCACTAATATGGGTGTAAATTTCTTCCGCTATTCAACCATCGATGATGTATTTTAAGACGAGTAAATGAAGCAGAATATAATCCAGAATTATTCATGGCTTGACATCATTGAGCCAACGCAGCTCACACCAACTTATAGCCTATGGGAATATTTTGCTATCTTTATTTTAGTTGCACTTATTTTAGCGGCAGCTGCAATATACTTTAACCTTTATAGAAAAATAAAATTCCTGCTTATTGTGAAAAAAATAAAACGATCAAATTTCTCCCATCAACAGATAAAACAAATTCTGAAATTATTTTATTTTGATACAAATATAGAAAAAAAATTATTAAATAAAAATGATAAATCAACATATGCGCAACAAAAACACATCTTACTCAAGACATGCTACTCAGCTCATCCTGTTGATCAAAATAAAATCAATAAAACACTTAAAATTCTATGGAAATGGCTATAGAAAACCATGCCTTATTTTGAATACATGCAATCCATTCAACTAACTCAATCTGTCTGGTTATATATATTCGCCATTATGACAATCGTTGTATTTTCTTTTAAAAGATTATTAGCAACCAATTTACTGCAACGCATTCATATCACGCATAACTATAAACATACCTATCAAAAGACCATTGTAAATATTCTACTTTCACAAAATAACAGCCTGAAAAACAACGACCAATTATTTAAAAAAATAATCTATTTAACGATTATTGGCTTATTATTTCTAGCCCTGGCTGAACCATATAAAACCGGCAAAAAACTTCCAAGTCCGCCTAATAATCGAGATATTCTTTTTATTGTTGACAACGAAGTAAGCATGGTACTTCAGGACTATTTTATTGATAATAAACGTGTTGACCGCTTAACCATGGTTAAAAGTGTTTTACTCAATTTCACCAATAAATTATCAGGCAACCGAATTGGTATTATTACGTTTTCTGAAGAGGCTTATACCCTGCTTCCCTTTACGACCGACACAAACTTAATCAAACAAATGATACCGCGTATAGAAACCACATTAACCGGCAGAACCAGCAATCCGCAAAAAGCTTTATTATACTCATTAAATTATCTGTATAACCTTAAAAAAGGCAGATCCGATAAAACTAAACCCACACTTGTTTTAATAACCGATATATTACGCCCACCACGCGACATAGACCCCAATATTGTTGCTAAACATATTGCAGAAAAAGGCTATAAGCTATTTGTTATTGCCATCGGTGCTAGTAGTTATAAAAAGGAAGATGTTAATAATTCAACATTAATCTATCACCCGGCAAGTTTTGAACGTTTAAGCGAGCTGGCTAAATCGGCAAAAGGCGATTTTTATTGGGCTAAAAACACAGATTCACTAAACAATATTATTCGTGAAATATTAAAAGCAAAAAAATCAAAAATAAACGTTAAGCCAGAGTATGTAAAGATCCCATTATTTCAATGGCCTTTGTTGCTCGCTATCATCCTGATTTTTTCTGAGTACCTATTCGGTATAATGCATTTCAGGTTAAACAATGCTTAGCCTGTTTGAACCCATTAATTTCAGCCAGCCTTATTTTCTGCTGGTTGGTCTGTTACCATTCTTATTGATTATAGTTTCACAACTATTTTCTACTTTATCGTTAAATCGATATTGTGATAAATCGCTTCAAGCCTGGGTGCTGACTAAATCAAAAAAAACAATTTTTGATAAATTCTATATTGGGGTCATTATTCCTGTTCTGGCATGGATGCTCTTATCTATTTCTTTAGCTGGCCCAAGAATTATTATTGACCAACGCTCAACGGGTAATGATGTTAAATTTAATAATGCCATTGTTTTTGTACTTGATGTATCAAAATCCATGTTAGCGCAAGACGTATACCCCGACAGAATCACTAAAGCAAAACTTGTTATTGATAAAATATTATCCAGTTCAAATAATTATTTATCGAGTCTCATTGTGTATGCAAACAATGCGCATGTTGCCGTGCCGTTAACAATCGATGCCAATGTTACTTTGAGTATACTCAAATCAATAAGACCTAATATGCTACCCATCGAGGGTTCAAATTATTCATCTGGACTACTACTTGCTAAGAAGCAATTAGATAGTTCACCTGCAGCTAACAAACTAATAGTCTTACTGAGTGACGGTGACTTTGTGTTGAGCAGCAAGCCTTCAAAAACAAGTATCAACAACATACTCGTCAATACCATAGGCTTAGGCTCATTAGAAGGGCAGGCAATCCCTAATAAAGATGGTAGCTGGCTAATATTTAATAACAAACCGGTTATTAGCCGATTAAACAAAATTAGTCTTCAAAAAATAGCACATCTGTATAACGGTAAATATTTTCAAATAAAAAGCACTATCGACTACGATCTTATTAAAGATATACTTCCTACTCAACAAAATAACTCATCGTTCAGCAACCAGAAAACCATTATCGTTTGGCAACAACTATTTAATTGGTTTTTGATACCGGCTTTATTACTTTTTATAACCTCAACACTAAGATTGAATAAGTTAAGCAGCAATCTAAAAAATAATGTAAGTGCTGAGGTGGATGCTGACATAAAAGATAAACTTCCACAGCATGCAAACACAAGTTTAAAAAACATCTTTATCTTATGCACATTCTTACTTGCCAGTATTTCGTATCAAACCGACTCTGTTGCCAGTGATATTGAATTTGCTGACACTCAATACCTTAATGGGAATTACTTTAAAGCTGAGAAGCTATACAAAGGAATAGAGGGATATAAGGGTTTAATTGGCCAGGCCAATTCCGCATATAAACAAAAAAATTACACTAAAGCACTTCATCTATATGTGCAGTCAATTAAACAAGCCATCACTGATACCAATAGAGCTATCGCCTTATTCAATCTGGCAAACACCTATTACACTTTAGGTGATTACCCGCAGTCCATTAGCATATATCAGGACGCACTTCTATATAACCCATATTTAAAAAAAGCCAGGGTAAACCTTGAGTACGCTATTATTATTAATGAAAAAGTAAAAAGAGCAATCGCGCTGAGACGAGGGGAAACAAAAACGGCCAAAGCCAAAAAAGTAAAACCCGGTTCAGGACCTCGGCAGGCTGATATAGAAGATGGCGTTGATGTCGGAAATTCAAAAGTAACACTATCAAATGAAGAAAGTCCAAATATGCAGCTATACAACTTTAGTATTTCGCAAAAAACGATAAACGAACTAATCAAGCGAGGAATCAAGCATTCAATTATAAGTTCATCTGAAATTGCCCCTGTTAAAGAAAATTCTCAATGGAATTACGAATATACGACCCTGGACATGATTGACTTACTTGTGAAACAGGAAAGAACAGACAATTTTAAACTGTGGAAGAGATTATTCGAAATAGAAGCAGGCTTCCCTGCTCCTGTTGAATCACCCCGAATACAAGAAGGCGTCAAACCATGGTGAAATTTTCTGCTTATATATTAACAGCATTACTCTGCATAATCGTTTTCAATAGCCGTGCAGAACAAACAAGCAACCCCATTGTTCTTACCGTAAAAAATAAACAAATCCAATACGGAAAGAATTTTATTTTTTATCTGAAAATAAATAAAAACATTAAAATTGATATAGCGACTTTCTTGAAACCACTTAGTGATTTACTTAATATATCCATAGTAAATAGTAAAGATACATCCAATAATATAATCTATAAAATAAAAGCCTCAACACGACATATTGGAACTTTTAATACAGCTTCATTAAAATGGAAAAACTTCCACACACAACCTCTTAGCCTTGAAGTCACGCAACCGCTTTCAAGTAATGGAACAATCATTACAGTAAGTCAACTTAAAACAAACCGTACCCCCTGGGAAAGAGAACAAACGAGAATTTTAATTGAAATAACAACAAAAGATAAAAATATAATTCTAAATAGTAAAAATATAATTCAGGATGGCGTAGAAAGCTATCAACTAAAGCACAGTGTAATCACAGAAATTCAAAATGGCGAGACTATATATAAGCACACAATAGGCTGGGCGGCCTTCTTTTTATATAAACAAAAAACTGAAATTGAATTGCCTGAAGTTGAATATCTAAAAAACAGCATACCTCTATATAAGTTTCACTTTAAAAAACTGACCTTCGAGGTAAAAGATCTTCCAATTTATATTTCACCAACTACTCCCATAGGGGGAATAAAATTAGAAGCCAGGTATATTGATATACCAATCACTTTTATGCAGCCAAAATCCACAGCCATTATTCAATACAACTTATCTGCCCAAGGGATTCCAGCAAAATGGCTGCCTTCAATTTTTCAGTTATACAACAACAATACACAAACCAATATACAATATTCACCGTCAGCAACAAAATTACTAACAACAATTGACTCCAGCAATATTTATGGTGAGAAAATGGTTGATATAGCCTTTACCCCAACTGGCAACGGCTATGCGCCATTTAAAAATATCAAAATTCAGTATTTTAATCCTGAAACAGGACGACTAGAAACATTGCATTTTGAGCATCAGAAATTATTATTATTAAACTGGTTTTTACAAATATTGTTATTTGTGTTTATAGCTATTGTTATTTTTAAATTGCTGATATCGAGTATAGTGCTATTCAATCAATTATGGCTTAAATACAAATACCAACGTCTTTTTCTACGCACTATTCAACAAGCTAATACGGTTTATGAAATTAAAGCGGCATTAAAACTATTTTCAAAGTCTGAAAATTGGCCAACTAATATTTCAATAGGAAAGTGGTTACTAAAATACCGAAGCAAATATTATGTTACCAATAATATAGTTAATGCATTTGAGAATGTGAATAACATGCTGTATTCAAAAGAAGTCACTGATGAAAATAGTGTATTGCTTAATAAAAATACGATTTATAAAGAGGTAAGAAATAGAAAAAAAACAAGAAAACCCATTAAGCTTAATTTAACTTATCTTTTTCAATATCTTCCATTTTAATTGAGATAGATGATATACCATCTTCACTGAAATCTTTTGTTTCCTGTTGCACCGATTCAGAATAACTTTCGCCAAAATCGAAAGTATCATCAACAGAAAGCGGTAAATCATCTATAAATTGCTCGGATATCATTTTTATTTCCTGGTGACTCACAACAGAAAAACCATCAAACTCGATATTTTTATTTTTAGCTGGCGAATTTAATTGCAGGTTGCAACCACACTCAGGACAATCAACCAAACCAGCAGTCATTTGCCTTTTATATTCAAGCTTGTTTTTAAACCAACCTTCAAACGCATGACCTAATTCACATTGTAGTTTAATAATAACCATAATCTTATGCTGCTTTTGACCCGTTAAGCTTGTCGAGGAATATCCAGTATATTAATATTCTCGTTACTGTTATTTTTTGCCGATACATTTTTAGCTTTAAAAATTAAGTTATGTTCACCAATTTCAATAATTGAACCATCGACAAGTTCCTGCATATCAATTCGTTTCTTATCGACATAGGTTCCATTTTTACTGCTCATATCACGTATAAAAAATTCATTTTCATGATAAATTATAATAGCATGTTGCCGGCTAACCTTATCGTTTTTAATTCTTATGTCATTATCGGAATGCCGTCCAATATGTAAACGTTTTTTATTAATTTTGTGTTCTGCTACAAAATCACCCTTTTTGCTGATAATAATAAAAAACTCAAAAGCATTACTAATAGTTGTTTCAGTGAATTTAAATATTTTACCGGTTGGTTCCATACCGAAGGGAAGCCATTGTAATTCCTCAATGGCTGATTCAAGAATATCTGAATTGACTACTTTTTTATTTTCAACATAGGCAGCTAACAAAGCATGATCAAATAGCACGTTAATTAAACGAGCTCGACCACCGGTATATAAGAAAATTAACGGGATAACATCAGATGTGAATTCAACAGTATTGTCTGAGCCTGCTATTTCAAGCCGGTGCGTAATGTAGCCTTTAATCTCCTCTTTTAACATTGCCTCTAAATGGTAACGCAATTGGGCTCTGTTTTTTAGAGATGCTAATTCGGGCAAGTCCAGTGTTGTTGCAAACTCAGGTTGGCCCATCAATATAATTTTAATTAAAGGTGTAGCAGTAACAGATTGTAATTTTGAAATGTCATTTATCAAGGATAGTACATCAGCTTTCAAATTTTGTGATTCATCGACAATGAGCACAACTTTCTTTTTAGCATGTAGCTGTTCAAGCAAATATTCCGTTAATTTTTCGATGAGTTCAGACTTGCTATTAACAAACAAATTAATGCCAAACTCAAGCAAAAGCATTTGCAAAAATTCAATTTGGGTTAATTGAGTTTGATGGATTTTGGCAACAATATAGCCCGGTCCTAAATCAGACATAAAGGCCTGACTCAAGGTGGTTTTGCCTGAACCAATTTCACCGGTAAGAACACACAAGGTTTCTGTGTCTGAGCGTATTAGCCTTTTAAAAGTTGAAGAAGCAACCGAATGCCCCTGACTGCTGAACAAAAAGCGGTGATCAGAATTGAGCTTGAAAGGACGCTCTTGTAAGTTAAAAAATTCTAAATACATCAGATTTACATTTTATAGGTTGACTAGTGAGCCTATAATACACAATTACACAATAAATTTATGGTTAAAAGTTGACATTTTCATGATTTTTAACGATTTTTTTAATTTGAAGCTTATCCGGCCAAGTTTTAAATCATTGATATTATGCTATTTTTTCTACTAATTTAAACCACACAAACAACTTATTGTAACCCTTTGAATTTGTGGTATTTTATTTAAAGCCCGTTTAGCTCTATTTTCTCTAAAAATACCAGATCTTCAGGTCGATCAATATCCCGCAATGTTGTCAAAGATGCTGTGCGAATCTTGCTCTTATCCAGCTTGCTTAATGTCAATTTGAGCACTGCAGCCGTGCCCCACGGAATATCGAGGAAAATTTGGGGATGGAGTTTTGACATTCCAATCAAAACATAACCACCATCGTGAGCAGGTCCAATCACCACATCATTGGACTGAACAGCGCTTAGTGCATTAATGAGATACGGTTTAGTATATTCAGCACAATCAGAACCGATAAGAAGTATACCGTCACTGGTTGCTAAACTTGCACTTATCGCAGCCGACATACGTTCTCCTAAATGGCTGCCCTGCTGCGTTTTGATAGTTACATTAAATTTAGATTTGAGCTTGTCAAAATAATTAGACTCCTCACTTTGCCATATTTCAAATGGGCAAATTTTAAAATTTGTAAGATCCGTTATTATTTTATGCAGCAATTTTTGCTGTAACAGGGCGGCACCGTCCTCACCTAAATGAGGCACCAGGCGTGATTTACATTTTCCGGCTAAAGGGGGTTTAGTAAAGATTAAAATCTTTGCTTTAGGATAAAGATATTGCATTATTTATCACTGCTGTCCCGTTAACTTATGAATAAGATGTTTTTATGAGGCCTATTTAAGTAGTAAAAGTAAACATTAACTTCCTGGACATGAAATGGGTGTGAGTTTGTCGTTGCGAGCGATAGCGTGGCAATCTTGCTGGAATATACCCCATATAAACAAGATTGCCGCGCTATCGCTCGCAACGACCAGGCTTTCTATATTCAAAGCAGGGGCTTAAAGTTAACGGGACAGCAGTGATTATTTATAATAAATTTTTACAAGCTTATCGGATGACATTCCAAAAAAATACAGCAAACGAATTTTCCACATTAAATACACTGTTTTAAGGACACCTTCATTTTCCCATTTTCGACTTGACGTAGTAACACAAGAATTAATACAACATGGTCTTGAATGTTTTTTTAACAAACGAGATAGCTCAATGTCTTCCATAAGTGGAATTTCTTTAAAGCCATTAATGGTTTCAAATAAAGTCTTAGAAATAAAAATAGCTTGATCGCCTGTCGCAATTCCAGAAAGACAGGAACGTAAATTCATAAAATAAGAAATCAACTTTAAAACCAGGTGTTTCCCGGAAAGTTTAACTTTAAAAAACCCCCAATAATATTGTTTACTCATTAAAGAGTTAACAATACACTCAGTAAAATTTTGTGGAACCTGAGTATCTGCATGTAAAAAAACCAGTATATTATTGGAAGCCCTGTTAGCACCAAGGTTCATCTGCATTGCTCGCCCCTTGGGCGAAGAAAATATCCTATCAGTGTATTGCTTGCACTTCTCAAGTGTATCGTCACTGCTGCCTCCATCAACAATAATAAGTTCATGGCCATGTTGCAAAGCAGGCTTTAAATAAGTCAGCGTCTTTTCAATGGATGCTGACTCATTCAATACCGGTACAATAATAGAGACTAATGGCATAAGTTAAAGAATAAATTAACCACAACACGACGATTTAGATTCGGCTGCCTTACTTGCTCCAATTTTAGAATTACGAATAGAACGAACAGAAAACATTGAACTATCCCATGCAGGGGCACAACAGGATTGTTCTTTTGCCTCGATAAAAACAAAGTCATTTGCAAAAGAACTCACTTTTAGCGCTTTAAAATGCACGTTACTGACAGCAATACGATCACCACGGTCAAATTCATAGCCCATATCATCTCTTACTGAACTAAACGGGCCTTTATATATAACGGTATCACCTTGATCTAATTCTGATAAGCTCTCTGGTTTAATAGCGGTTAAAGTAACCGACCGAAATTCGATATCATTAATTGTTTTCCAGGCCGTTTGTTCCCACTTGTCATAGGCAACAGCAAAAAAACCTTGATCAAGAAATTTTTGCATAAACTCTTTTTCCTGAAAGACACCAGAAATACAACCACTCCATAATCCAGCATCGGCTTTCATATCATCAGGAACAAACTCATCACTAATAATATCGGAAATAGCGACTCGCCCAGCCGGTTTTAAAACTCTGAAAATCTCAGCAATAAGTTGTGTTTTTTGATTATCATCGACAAGATTCAATACACAGTTTGATACAACCAGATCAACCGAATTATCTGCAATAAGAGGTGAATCTTTCTTCTGAGTATTTTGCCATATATCAAAACTGGCTAAATCGTCTTTATTTTGAATGGGATTCGTTTTTAAATATTCATCCGCAGCGTTTAAATCTAAAGCCAGATCCTGAATATGTCCGTAGTGAAAAGTGACACGATCAGCGCCTATCTTTTTTGCCATATCGGCTTTATGTTTATTGGCCAACATCAACATATCGTTATTCATATCAACGCCAATAACATGGCCGGACTCACCCACTAATTGAGCGGCGATATAACAAATTTTACCGCCACCACTGCCTAAATCCAGCACTGTATCACCTTCGCGAACATAGCGAGACGGATCACCACAACCATAATCGCGTTCTAAAATTTCTGCCGGCAATATCTTTAATAAATCGGTATTGTAATCAACCGGGCAACATAGCTCGGCCTGTTGTTCTTTTGCACCCTCTGAATATCGCTCTAAAACTGATGATTTAACATCCATCACTAACCTCATTCAATTTAATTTTAATTTGCTAATGCTCCACCACAACTACTGCCCTGCCCGGCGGTACAACCATAGCAATGTTCTGCAATGGTAATTTGTGTGGCAGCCAATACATTATTGGTTAAGTTTTTTATATGTAACGATTGTTGCTTATCATCTTTAATCGGCAAACTTAACATTTGATTAAAGTCACAATCATACAAATTACCTTGCCAGTCTACACTTACCATAGAACGACACATCACGGTTGCAACGTTGGTTTTTTGATGTGCTTGCTTTAATAACTGCATATATTCACTAAACCGCCCCTTTGACAAAAGGGTACTGCCAAAACGTTTAATTGGCATATTGGTAATCGTAAACAAAGCGTTAAAAACAATGCCGTGCTCATCAAATAATTTTTTCTTATAATCTGTCTGCAACTGTTGTTGCGACGGCGGTAAAAATGCACCACCGGGATTATAAACAAGGTTAAGTTCAAACGCCGTACCATTCACCCCATAACCCAGTTTATTTAATACTTTTAAACCATAAATGCTTTTATCATAAACACCTTTACCCCGCTGCCCATCAACATTACTCACGGTATAGCATGGCAATGACGCAACTACTTCGACCTTATTAGCTGCTAGAAATTCAGCCAGATTTTCCTGTCCGGGCTCAGATAAAATGGTTAAGTTACAACGGTTGATAACATGTACCGACATAGCTCGCGCTTGTTCAACTAAATATCGAAAATGCGGATTAAGTTCTGGCGCGCCACCGGTTAAATCCAGCATTTTAATATTCAATTTATTGATGGCTGCGAGCACATCATCGATAACCTCTTTAGACATTACTTCTTTGCGCTTAGGGCTGGCATTGACATGACAATGTAGACATTGCTGATTACATTTATAGCCTAGATTGACTTGTAAGGTTTCAAGCGTGGTACGTTGAATAGCTGGGAAATCAGTTGGTAGTAGTTTGTCGATAGTTTCAAGCATATGATCTTTCTTGGTTTTACAATAATATATTGGCAAAGCGCTCTGAGCCAAATACGTCGGTGAATACTAGGGAATAGCTATGACTAATTAAGTAAGAAATAGTTCCTGTTTAAATATCTCAGTTAAATCATATTAGCCATATCAGCATTTATTAATATATAATCCACTCAATTAACTTTAACCCTTATTATGACATATACCGAGGTATTAAATGCGCTGGATAAACTCACTTAGCTGGATGATTATTATAATATTAGTTGCTACCCTTGGTATAGCACCTTTCAAACCTGAACCACATATTGTCGAAAAATTAATGATGCTAAGCAATGGTACATTAAGTAAACCCATTGATATATTTGATTTCTTCTTACACGGCACCCCATGGGTTCTACTGCTATTAAAAATAACCTCATTGGTGTTTAAGGTTAAACAAACCGAATCAGAGTGAGTAAAAAATGAAAAATCATAGTCTTTTTTCTTTCGGTCCGGCGATTAACCCTTTTTACTTTTTAGATCGTTTACTAAACCCGTATCACTTTAACTTTAATATATCCCTAAAAGAAAAGCCCCTGAAAATTGAATGGACTAAACGCGCACAGCAAGAGCTATCACATATATCGAAACCGCTTATTGTCGAAATGCAGCTGTATTTTTCCTGTGTCGTAAAAAAACGGGTATTATTTTCCGAACAAGTCGATTTTAAAACTACCTCGGTGAATGACAATTTACAAGTTGCATTCCACCCAGTTGAAGCCGCTTCCTGTGACCCGATTGAATTCGCAAAAAACTTTCCGGCCATACGAGAATTTGATTCTATTAGCGCAAAAAAAATGCATCCCAGTCAGTTAAAAATTGATTTTAAACAAAATGCCTGGCAGGGTGAATTTTATATTTAAGATCACTGCTGTACCGTTAACTTGAGCAAATGATATTGAAATACGAAGCAGTGTCTACGTTTATGATAATAAACGTCACTGCCGGACATGGGATTGGTGAGGCTGATTAACGGACTCGCTGTTTGCCATCCCTGGCCGCTCGGCTGCCGCGTCCTTGCGGCAGACGGTCCGTTAATCAGCCTCACCAATCCCATATCCTACTTTGTATGCTCGTTTCAAAAGTCAACGGGACAGCAGTGATTTAAGGTATAATACCGGCCACATGCTAGCATCTATCCCTTACGACCCACCCTGTTGCGAAACCGAAATATTATTTATCGATGATCATTTAATTATTGTTAACAAAGCATCTGGCCTGTTAAGCGTGCCAGGGCGTGGCGAAGATAAAAAAGATTGCCTTATAAGCCGAGTACAAAAAAAATATCCTGAAGCACTTATCGTACATCGGCTTGATATGCCAACCTCTGGCATACTGGTGTTAGCAAGGTCGGCTTCTGTGCATAAACAACTAAGCAAACAGTTTCAAAATCGCGAAGTAGCCAAACAATATATCGCTGTCGTGAATGGCATTCTAAAAGTTACAGCCGGTGAAATTGATTTACCACTTATTACCGACTGGCCAAACCGCCCAAAACAAAAAGTGGATTATGAAACTGGCAAACCATCACTTACACGCTACGAGGTTTTATCGGTTAATTTAAAAGACAATACTTCGCGAATAGCATTATTCCCTGTCACAGGTCGTTCCCACCAATTACGTGTTCATTTGCTTTCAATTGGGCATATTATTATTGGTGACAAACTATATGAAAGCAACAAACCGAATAGCAACTCTCCACGCTTACTATTGCATGCCAGTCAAATAGCATTTAAACACCCGGTAACAGAAAAACAACTAACCATTGAATGTCCATGTGATTTTTAAATTTAGTTTATCACTGCTTACTGAAGTGGTAGTAATAAAAGCCTAGCTCAACTTGTATCAGCTCCGGTGGGTGCCAGGCTTTGGTATCTCGTGCATCGCGTTGCTCTGCTGCTGTTCCATGCTTCATAAGCAGCAGTATTGAAAACCCTACTGCTGCTAAATAAGTGCCAGTAATAAAAAACGGCATTTGCCGTTTTTTAAACTGGCACTAAAAAAATACCCCGCTTTGGGGGCGGGGCAAGGGTGTGTTGCGCATCGCTGCGCAGGGGAGGAAGAATTAGGTAATTCAGTCTTTCTTTACAATTGGGCTCCAAATAGCCATTTTCAAGTGCATCCATAAATCTTGTAATTATGGTTATCGGCATGCCATTTATGAACTTTAATATATTTACAACTTATTTTAGCTTATCTTTATTGTTATAACCTATTGTTTATATAGGTTTTTTTTAAAGAATGCTTAACTTTTTCATTTGAATCCGCTATGATTACGCCCTTTTCACCTTAAACATAAATAAACAATTAAATTATACTTTCCTGCAAACTAGCCCACGACTACATAACGAGACTATAAATGATGCTCTTAACTCGCTTTTTCACCACCTTGTTAGTAACTTTCATGCTTCCTGTTACAGCTTTTGCATCGAGCTCAGAACATGCAGCCGTGGTTTCGCTTGATTTAACCACTACATGGATTGGTATTACCTCGTTAGTTGTTTTTATTGTTGCTTATATATTAGTGATTGGTGAGGAGTTTTTAGACTTACGAAAATCCAAACCCGTTATAATTGCTGCCGGTATTATCTGGACTCTGGTTGGTATTGCCTACGCAATGCATGGAGACCACGAAACAGCTGGCGCCGCTGTTCGCCATAACATACTTGAGTTTGCCGAGCTCATGCTGTTTTTACTGGCCGCTATGACCTATATCAATACCATGGAAGAACGTGGTGTTTTTGAGGCTCTACGTGCCTGGCTTGTATCTCGCGGTTTTTCGTTAAGAAAAATATTCTGGATTACCGGTTTGCTTGCATTCTTTATATCACCACTTGCCGATAATTTAACAACCGCCTTACTAATGGGTGCAGTTGTTTTAGCTGTTGGTCGTGGCAATGTTGCTTTTATTGTTGTGGCATCTATCAACATCGTTGTCGCCGCTAATGCTGGTGGTGCATTTAGCCCCTTTGGTGATATCACTACCTTAATGGTCTGGCAAAAAGGACTTGTTAATTTTGTCGACTTCTTTGATTTATTTCTTCCTTCTGCTGTAAACTGGCTTATTCCCGCTATTATCATGTCATTTACAGTATCAAAAGAAACGCCTGAACCAATGACGGAAACCGTTGTTGTCAAAAAAGGCGGCTATGTTGTTATTGGTTTATTTGTTCTCACTATTTCGTTAGCCGTTTCTGCTCATAATTTTTTATACCTGCCACCAGTACTGGGTATGATGACGGGTTTAGGTATTTTAAAATTCTATGGTTTTTACCTAAAACGTGTCGGTCATTTACACACCTTGCCATCAGACCATATGGATAATATTAGTGTCGATATTGAGAAAAATGACTCAAATAATTTTGATATTTTTTCTCAGCTTGCCCGTGCCGAGTGGGATACATTAATGTTTTTCTACGGCGTCGTATTGGCTGTGGGTGGTTTAGGTACGATTGGTTATTTAGCCATTACCTCTGAATTAATGTATGTTGGTTTAGGTGCAACCTGGGCAAATATATTAGTTGGGGTGTTATCGGCGATTGTTGACAATATTCCGGTTATGTTTGCAGTATTAACGATGAATCCGCAAATGGATACTAGCCAATGGTTACTTGTTACTTTAACAGCAGGTGTGGGTGGTTCGTTATTATCAATTGGTTCTGCTGCAGGTGTTGCTTTAATGGGACAGGCACGTGGTATGTATACTTTCTTTGCTCATCTAAAATGGACCTGGGCAATTGCATTAGGTTATGCAGGCAGTATCTGGGTGCATTACCTGATTAATATGTAATGCTTATTCAGCATTCCATACACAGGTTCCAGCAGAAGATTTATCTAGATCATTCAAGCGCTTTTGATGTGCTGTAAGTTCATCAGAATTGGCACGAATAATTTTTAATTCAGCTCGATTTGACGAAACTTTAGTTTGTTTTATAACACTACCGGCTCCACTACTATCATTCTCGCTTCCAAGGGACAGTGAACTCTGCCCGCCGGTCATGGCTAAATAAGTATCCGCCAGTATTTCCGCATCGAGTAAGGCGCCATGCAGGGTTCGGGAAGCGTTATCAATATCATAACGCTTACAAAGCGCATCGAGACTGTTCTTTTGCCCAGGATGCATCGAACGCGCGAGTGCAAGCGTATCTAAAACCGTGCAAAGTTCTTCTATCTTATAGGGCTTTGTTTTTGTTGCTTTCGCATAAAGAATAAATTCGTTATTTAAAAAACCAACATCAAACGGTGCGTTATGAATAACCAGTTCTGAACCACGAATATAATTAACAAAGTCTTCAACAACGCCAGCCATAACGGGCTTATCACTCAGAAAACCGAGTGAAATACCATGTACTTCCTGAGCACCTGCATCGATATCCCGCTCGGGATTGATATATTGATGAAAATTATTATTTGATAGTTTTCGATTAACCAGCTCAACACAACCAATTTCAATAATGCGATGGCCTTGCTTTGGTTCCAGACCGGTTGTTTCTGTATCCAGTACTATTTGTCGTGTTGTAGGTTTATTCATCGCTTTGCTTTATATTTAAATCAACTGAAAGTCATATTAACACCTTCAATAGAGAAATAAACACCATTCAGGAAAAACTAAAATGAGTACTCAAGAAGATGTCCTAGCCGAATAGCTTACTAATAACCAGGCTAACGGTGGTAACTTGTACCCTGGCATTTAGGACAAACGGATATCTTGCCAACGTTATAAAAATGCACTTTCGCTTCGCAGTTATCACACACTAAAGTACCCGGCCCGGTGATTTCACCCGTATGATATGAATACGGCTGCATACCACTTTCTTTTAATTGCAATAATGTTAACGTTGTTTTATCGGCTGTTTTTAAAAACAAATCTAGCACAGCACTTTCAAGCAGCGTGGATTCATAACCCAGCCAGTCTTTTAGTTCATTGCCTGTTTCAGTAAGGTAACTTGCAGCGTCATCAATATCACGCTTTAACCACTCAGAAACTTTTATCGCTTCCTGCTCGGTTAATTCTTCAAGCTCAATGGCTTTATTTTTTGCTTTATCCATTAAAGTTTGCAGTAGCGGTTCGCTTTTATCTTTTAATTTATTAATGTTTTCTGCTGTACGTTCATACATTTTTTCGTAAGCACTGCCGAGCGCATCAAGTGGGTCTATTTTATTAGCCATTTCTTTTCTCCTCTAACTGTAACCAGAAATCGTTCAATCGTGGTTTAACTGCAATCTTAAAAGCTTAATTTCATCCAGTAAATCGAGTGCCAGAGCAATACCGGCCAGGTTAATATCCAGGTCACGTTGCAATCGCATTGCGGTTTGAGCACGGACTAAACTTTGCTCAGAAAAATACCAGTCAATTTGTTCCCGACCGATGGGCTCTAATGCGCCGTACTCTACCAGTTCAATTATCCAGTCGGCTGAACTTGAACAGGCTAAACATAAATCGTTCAGTGATAATTTAGTTTGTTCGTCTAGTAATACACCTGTCAGAACTTTATTTTTCATTATTATACTCCCATGCTAATGCGCGGGTTATAGTTGAATTTTTCCTGCATTGTTTTATAAAGCGCCTTCGCTTCATCTGTGCTGGCGTCTGGCAGGGTGATTTGTGAAACAACATATAAATCCCCAGGAGTTTTAGCGGGTATTCCTCTACCTTTTAATCTTAGTTTACGTCCATTGGGTGTCCCTGCGGCAATTTTAAGATCGACTGTACCGTCAGGTGTTGGCACTTTCACTGTTGCACCCAGTGCCGCTTCCCAGGGCGTTAAGGGTAAGTCCAAATAAACATCATGGCCTTGCACTTCATAAATACTATGTGGATTAAATTCGATTTCAAGATACAGATCACCAGACGATCCCTGCCCCATGCCTTCAGAACCTTGACCCGCTAAACGAATACGTTGCCCCTGTTTAACGCCTTTAGGAATTTTTACATTAAGGCTGCGTGTACGGTTAACAACGTGGCCATTTTTATCCAGCTCAGGGGATTGAAGGCTAATGGATCGCGTCGCACCTTTGTAGGCATCTTCCAGATCAATCAATACTTTTGCATGATGGTCCTGCCCACGTGAACTAAATCCCGCTCGACCTGTTTGGCCTTGAGACTGACTAAAGCCCTGGCCAAACAATGATTCAAAAAAATCACTGTAATCGCTACTATCCGTAGCGGTGTAACCACCACCACTAAATTCGAAACCAGCATCCCAGTCAGGTGGTGGATTAAAGTCCTGACCGGCTTGCCAGTTAGCGCCAAACTGATCGTAGGCACTGCGTTTTTCAGGATCTTTTAAAACTTCATAGGCTTCGCCAACCTCTTTAAAACGCTTTTCCGCGTCGGCCTCTTTACTAACATCTGGGTGGTATTTACGCGCAAGCTTACGGTAGGCACGTTTAATTTCTGCTTGCGTTGCGTTACGTTCAACACCCATTATTTTGTAATAATCCTGAAAGTCCATACTCTGGCTCCAAAGCTTATTTAAAAAATGATCTTCCTTTAAAATTATGATGTTAATAACGACAATATCAAGGTCTAAGTCGTTTTGTATTGCTTTATATCAATCCTTTGTGTGTTCAGTTCAACTGAGCTCATCAATACCTTTGTTTGCAAGTTGGTCGGCAATTTCATTTTCACGATGACCGGAATGCCCTTTAACCCATTTCCATTCAATGGTATGCGCCTTAATTTCAGCATCGAGCATTTTCCATAAATCAACATTCTTTACGGGTTTTTTATTCGCTGTTTTCCAGCCACGTTTTTTCCAGTTTACCAGCCATTCCGTAATACCTTGTAACACATATTTTGAATCTGTCGTGAGAGTAATATTAGATGCTCGGGTTAAAGCCTGTAAGCCTTTAATCGCAGCGGTTAATTCCATACGATTATTAGTGGTCTCGGCTTCGCCGCCAAAAAGTGGTTTTTCCTTACCTTTAAAACGCAACAATACCCCCCAGCCACCCGGCCCTGGGTTCCCTCGGCATGCACCGTCTGTAAAAATTTCGACTCGATCAGACATATTAAATTTCTTTATTTTCTATTCTTTAGCTTTATATTTTTGTCGTGTGGCACCATAGGTTCCACTAAACCGGCGACAACTTTTTTAGCACGCCAGCGTGTGCGTATAGGGGTTAAGGTTTCGGTGCGCTTGCGCGCGACAATAACATAGCTACCACCAAAAATTTTAAATAACTTATCGCCAATCACTTCAATAAAATGTAATCGACGCATAATGCCCTGGTGCTGGATTGGCGGGCGATAACAATAATAATGAGAAATAACAAAATCAAATCCCAACAAAGATAACCAGTCTTTTAAACGAGGAATCGTGTAAAAACGACCGCACCAGGGTACACGACGCCGCCCAATATAAAAAATACGCCAGAGCGAAAAAAAACTTAACGGATTGAAACCGAGAATAACCACGTGACCTTCAGCAATCAGCACTCGTTCCACTTCGCGTAAGACTTCATGTGGTGACTTACAAAACTCAAGCACGTGTGGCATCACCAACACATCAACCGAATCGGCTGCGAGCGGCAATAAATCAGGGAGTGTTTTGCAACCTGCCCGGTTTAATGGCTCATCGGCAAGAAAATCAGTCACAAAATGGTGTGAAATTCGACTGGTACGCAATAAATCCCGGTCACCTGTCAGGCCTATCTGGCCAATGTGATAGCCAAATAAATTAGGCAATATCTCATCGAGCTGTCGCTGTTCTAGCTTGTCAACATGTTTGCCATAGTTAGTTTGATACCACTGTCTTAAACAGCCCCATGCTTTGGGGAATGGCGGGCAGCCTTTAAAGAGGCTTTTACCCCAGAAATTTTGTGATTTTTCCATTATAAACAGATAGTTAAAGGTACTTTGTTATGTGAAAACTCATATGAAAATATTGCTTTGATGTTCCCTTAATCTAATACAATACCTTTGAGCTGTAAATGCTTAATAAGTGAAATGAAACAGTAACTAGCTCTTCTAAGATCATCCTCGCTCAAGTAAAATAAAGCCTCAATAATTAAATCGAAAAATAAAAATATGCCAAGAATCAACTCTAATTTCGTTTTTGTTCTCACTCTTATGCTTAGTGGTTTTGTAACAACTTCATGCAGCTTGCCACAAAAGGCCGATAACGAGGAAACTGTCCAGGTTTCAGTCAGCAACGGCAACATGCTCCCTCCTCAAGACGAACTTAAGGCTGACGAAACTGAAGAATCCAGTGCGATACAGGACGAAACTCCCTACGCCGAAGTCTTTCCCATAAACCGTGCACCCGATGATGTATGGCAAAGACTAAGAAGTAAATTTAAACTACCAACACAAAATAATAAACGTTTAGATCAACAGCTCAGTTGGTATGTTCGCCACCCTGAATATATGAAGCGTGTTTCGGAACGTGCTGCGCCTTACCTCTACTATATAACTGAAATGGCCGAAGCAATGAACATTCCTAGTGAAATTGCTTTACTGCCTATTGTTGAAAGTGCTTTTAAACCCTTTGCTTATTCACATGGCCGTGCATCGGGGATCTGGCAATTTATTCCAGCCACCGGCAAACGTTTTGGCTTAAAACAAAACTGGTGGTATGACGGCCGAAGAGATGTTTATGCCTCTACTATTGCCGCTTTTAATTTATTAACCAAGTTACAAAAACAATTCAAAGGTGACTGGTTGTTAGCACTTGCCGCCTACAACTCCGGCGAACGAAATGTTCACCGTGCTGTGCGTAAAAACAAACGACGCGGCAAGCCAACAGACTTCTGGCATTTAAAATTACCACCGGAAACACGTGCTTATGTTCCAAAGTTACTGGCGCTAAAGCGTATTATTGCCGACCCGGAAAAATACAATATACAACTCACGAAAATTGCCAATGAACCTTATTTTGAAAAAATTGCAACTCACTCACAAATTGATTTAGCGCGTATTGCTGAACTCAGTGAATTACCGCTTGATGATGTTTACAAACTCAATCCGGCTTTTAACCGTTGGGCAACTTCTCCCAATGGGCCACATTATATTTTGTTGCCAATCAAACACGCAGCAGTCTTTAAAGAAAAACTGGCTAGCCTACCTGCGTCACAACGAATACGTTGGGTTAGACATAAAATTCGCAACGGCGAAACCATTAGCAGTATTGCAAACAAATACAATACCAGCACTTCAAGCATTAAACGTGTCAACAGAATAAGAAAAAGCTTTTTACGTGCTGGGCGCAGCTTAACAATACCCGTTGCAAGTAAAAGCCAGCGCAGTTATAAATTTAGTGCTAAACAAAGGCTAAAAAAGCAACAAAATATTCCACGTAAGGGAATTAGAATTTCACATATAGTACGGCAAGGCGATACCTTCTGGAGTTTGTCTCGTCAACACAAAGTAAAGATACGTTCTATTGCAAAATGGAACGGCATGGCACCACGTGATACCTTAAAGCCGGGCCAAAAGCTTATTATCTGGTCGCGCACCGGTGTAACGGTTTCGCATAACGCCCCGGATAATTTATATATTCCCAAGCGCCGTAATATCACCCAACGTATTGGCTACCGGGTTAGAACGGGGGATTCGCTTGCCCGAATCGCAAACAAATTTAAAGTAACCGTTCGACAACTACTTCGCTGGAATAAACGCTTACGCAGTAAAAAATATTTACATCCTGGACAACACGTCACACTTTATGTTGATGTCACACGACAAACAGGTTAGGTCATAAAACAACAATGAATAAAAATATCTTAACCAACGTACTGGCCTTGTTAATTTGCATTGTCGGCATCGCCTTAAATTCCATGCTTATTTTAACCATTGGAATGTTTGCCTTATCGGGTGCCATTACTAACTGGTTAGCAATCCATATGCTATTTGAACGAGTTCCAGGCTTGTACGGCTCAGGTGTTATCCCTGCTCGCTTCGAAGACTTTAAAAAAGGCATTCGTGATTTAATGATGAATCAATTTTTTACCGAAGAGAATATCGACCGCCTCTTAAGTAACGCCAATGGTGTAATGCCCGATTTACATTTAGCCCCGGTTATTGAAAAAGTTGATCTTAGCCCTTCTTTTGATTCTCTGGTAAAAGTTATTATGGAATCGTCGTTTGGCAGTATGTTAGGTATGTTTGGTGGCCAGGAAGCCCTCATCCCCCTTAAAGAACCCTTTATTAAAAACATGAAAGAGTCGCTTATTTCAATGACACAACAGGAATCTTTTCTAAACCTGCTTAAAGATGAGATAGAGCAGCCTGATGTATTATCGGAACTGCGCAACAAAGTCGAACATATTATTGAGCAACGACTGCAAGAACTTACACCAACATTAGTAAAAGAAATTATTCAGGCGATGATAAAAGAACACCTGGGCTGGTTAGTTGTCTGGGGCGGTGTATTTGGCGGACTAATTGGTTTAGTCGCCGCGCTATTATCTAACACCACATTCTAATGGTTAAAATTGGCCAATATAACACCCTTCGCGTTTCCAAATTTGTTGATTTTGGTTTGTATCTTGATGATGAAGATGGTGGTGAAATTCTATTGCCGAGAAAATATATCCCGAAAGATATCAATATAGACGACATGCTTAAAGTCTTTATTTATGCCGACTCCGATGACACCATAATTGCCACTACCCTGACACCTCATGCCTGTGTTGGTGAAGCCGCCTACTTACGCGTTGCCGCTGTTAATAACATTGGCGCATTTTTAGACTGGGGCTTAGCAAAAGATGTTCTTGTCCCCTTTGCTGAACAACATCGTAAAATGGAGGTAGGACGCTCCTATATTGTTTTCTTATACATCGATAAATATGCTGACAGAGTTGTCGCTTCCTCTAAAATTAATAAATTTATTAAAGACACTGTTCCAGATAATGATAAACCATTTAAAGAAAAACAGGCAATAGATTTAATTATTGCTGGAAAAACAGATATTGGCTACAAGGCTATTATTAACAACAGCTACTTTGGCGTTTTATATGAAGCTGATGTGTTTCAAAAAATAACTTTCGGCCAGAAAATAACTGGCTTTATAAAAACAATTCGAGAAGATAATAAGATAGATTTAACCTTGCAGTTAAACAACCAAAATAGCCGAGATTCTTTAGCCGATAAAATACTGCGACATTTGAAAAACAACAATGGTGAATTGACTATCACCGACAAAAGCAAGCCAGAGGATATCTACAAACTTTTTTCTGTAAGCAAATCTAACTATAAAAAAGCCCTTGGTGGTCTTTATAAAAAGCGTCTGATTACAATCAGTAAAGACAAAGTACAATTAGTTTAATTTGATTTTTATTAATGCTAGTATGCAGGCAGAATCTAATAAAAATTGACAGGGAGAGATTAGAATGGACATTATTGGCGGCCCCGCTATAAGACGTACAGAAGTAACAGCAACTTATATCTGGCTAGTTGTTGATCTAAAACCCAATAATATTACAATAACCGTCTCTAAAAATTCAGATCTAAGCAATCCTGTTTCTATATCAAAATCAACACCCGCCAATATTGTAAAACTTGGTGATAATCTATTTAATTGCCTGATTAAAGTCAGCCCAACAAATAACCTGTTCCCAACAGATACAAAGCTCTTTTATGATATTAAAATTAATGATCAAACACTTGCTGATTTTGATTTATTAGGTAATAACGATAAAAGCATCCTTTATAAAAATGAAATATTACCCAGCTTTGTTATTCCAACCGCACACACTAATATTTTACAGGGCTCCTGTCGCAAACCGCATGCTGCCAATAAAAGCAGTCAGCCTCAATATGACCATATGCGCACCGCCGATAACCTGTTAAGCAAGTCGATTAACAACATAAAAACAAGACCAACCATGTTATGCCTGACAGGCGACCAAATATATGCAGACGATGTTGCCTTGCCATTATTATGTGCATTAAAAGAAAAAGCGAAACAATATCTTGGCTGGCATGAAGAACTTCCGCATTCAAAAGATAAAAACAAGGTCGTTGTTCCAAATGCTATAAAATTAGCCAATCGGGGGAAAACGCTTACATCGACTATCGGCTTTAGTTCTTCAGAAAAAGATAATCACTTAATGGGCTTTGGCGAATATATAATGATGTATCTCGCCGTGTGGGGAGGCTTACCTCTCAGACTCCCCTCTTTCAATGAAGTCTCAGCTAACATCCAGAGAGTGACTAAAAACAATCGTAGAAATCGAAATACCCATCGAGAGTATAAAATATCCGATGGTGACTACGAAGAACAACGCGCTATTGTTGTTACTTTCTTATCTAATGCCAGTAAAACCCGACGCCTAATGGCCAATATTCCAACCTATATGATGTTTGACGATCATGAAATAAGCGACGACTGGAATCTAACAGAAAAAAATTACCGTCAATTTAAAAATAATCCACTATCAAAACGAATACAGTCTAATGGCCTAGCAGCCTACTGGGCATGTCAGGGCTGGGGCAATAACCCAAAAGCCTTTTCTAATAGTGACAAAAATATTATCTCACAATTTTTATTATCCAAATCTCATAAAAATGGTGTCAAATTTGATAAAACAATCAATAAATTCCGCTGGAATTACACCGTTGAAGGTTATCCTGTACTGGTTGCACTCGACACCCGAACTCAGCGTAGCTTTAAGGACGGCAAACCAGGCCAGTTGATGTCATCCTCTGAAATATCAAAACTAAAAGATGAATTTATTCGACTCAATAAAGTTTATAAAGACAATGTAAATCAACAATCCCTGCTATTGCTTTCTGCATCCCCATTTCTTGGTTTTACCGCAATGGAGCGAATTCAACTTGCCGCAGGCAAACTAGATGACAGCATTGAAGCTATGCTTGATGTCGAACCCTGGATAGGAAGCATCACTGGCTACAGGCAAATGAAAAAAGCACTGGGGCAACTCAATTTTAAACAATGCTGTATTATTTCAGGTGATGTTCACTATGCCTTTTCGCGCTATCTGCAAGTAGTAAGAAAAAATGGCGAACCACTTGAAGTGCTACAGATTACCTCCAGCGCTTTACACAATGCTCCAATAGGTACACGACTAAAAGGACTGGGCATACTTCAAAAAGATATTTTTAATCGAGAGAATACACCCTACTTACGCCCAACGAACGAAGACGATTTCATCAACGGCCATACCAACATAAACCTTTTACAATATACAGCCGGCCATGTGACCAAAAGTACTTATACCTTTTTTGATCCCAATAACGGCAAAACGTATAAATGGACGTATAATTTAAATGAACATCGCATTGTTGATTTTTCTTGATCTAGATTGCTAGCTTTAAATTGGCTGCTTGTATTTTATGGCTACTTATAATACGCATTATTTTGAATATTAAGTCTTAGTTAGTTGTTAAAGGAAAATGCTACCATTGTAGAGTGAAGTTATTATTCTAGTTTTTATCCTAAATGGTAATTCGGAGTACATAGATTCCTGTCTGCGCGGGAATGACGAAATTTAGATTATCCCGGGCAGTAGTGCGTGTAGGCAGGAATGATGAGTTAACATGACAACAATAAAACCCCTCACTTAAACCAGTCATTTACTTCATCATCATTTTCCAAACCAGATGCACCCTCATCAAGATCAATAATACCTATTCTTTCCTCAGTATCCGTTTTATCATGAGTTAAGTTATCATTTAATGGCTTATTTAGAATAGGAGTGTCAAAAGACTCTTCTCTAAAAGCATCAAAGAAGTCTTTGACATTATTTTCAGTTAAACAAATAATAATTCTTTCGACGCTACTCTCACTCCGAGCATCCCAAAAATGTGTGATGGATTTAAAACAGGCACTAGCACAAACCGAGATGGGTACTCTAAAAACACCGGTGCTAATGGCAGGAAAGGCAATTGATGTCCAGTCGTTTGCTTCGCATAATAATAAACTACGAGAAAACACCTGTTCCAGTTTAGAATGCTCATGGCCTTCTCCCATTTGAGGGCCAACCGCATGAATAACTGCTTTATAAGGAAGTTTGCCAGCCGTGGTAAACACCGCCATACCACTTTCGAGTTCACCATACTCGGCAATTAGTGCCTTGCTTTGGTTTTCTAATTCAATTCCTGCTGCATTTTGAATGTGCAGTGCGAGTGCACCACTATGAATTAAGGCAGCATTGGCAGGGTTGACAATGACATCAACGGGCGCCTTTAAAATATCTAAAACCTGGAGTTGTAAAATACGATCACCGAACAAAAATTCCATATTTTTCGATGTCATAGTTTAAAACCTGATGGCCTTACTGATAATGTTTGCGTTCACTACGACGACCCTTAGCATCGGATTGTTGAATAATCACACCTTCAATCGCCTCGAACTTAATCATTCGTTTTTCATGTGCATAGTCTTCATTTATTGGCTGTAGATAGTACTTGTCATTTTCCTGAACAAGTTGGCGAAAGATATAACCGCTTTCAACCATAGCAAAAACATAGGCACCATGACGTGCGATACCGGTTGGATCAATAACTATAATACAGTCCTTTTTAAACTCAGGCTCCATGCTGTCGTCGATAACCTGCAACGCAAAAGGCTCACTACCACCACAGCCACCGGACATTTGATCGGCTACATAATCTGATTCGGACATCTTATTTTCCACATAATATTAATTCTAAAATACTAGCATTATACCTGTTCAACTGGGTATTTAATCCTAATTTGAGCAAAAAATTAGCCTGAATAGCACGATTTTTACACCTAACTAACTTTAAGAATATGTTCTAACTATCTGTTTTATCAGGTTCTTCAAGTTGTAGTTTCCACAATTTTGCATATAAACCACCGGTTTTAATTAATTCGTTGTGGGTACCACTCTCGACAATTTGCCCCGCTTCCATCACCAGAATTTTATCAGCATCAACAATGGTTGATAAGCGATGGGCAATGACTAAAACCGTATGCTTTTGCGCAACCTCCTGTAAGGCTTTGAGGATAGATTGTTCAGAATGAGAATCGAGGCTGGATGTCGCCTCATCAAACACTAAAATTCGCGGATTTTTTAATACCACACGCGCTATCGCAACACGTTGTTTCTCGCCACCGGAAAGTTTTAAACCCCGTTCACCAACAACTGTTTCGTAACCGTTTGGTAAAGACTCAATAAACTCATGAATATAGGCCGTTTTTGCAGCAGCGATAACGTCTGCTTTGCTAGCATCAGGATTCGCGTATTTAATATTATATAAAATAGACTCATTAAATAAAACCGTGTCCTGCGGCACAATACCAATTGCACGCCGCAAACTATCCTGGCTTAAAGCATTTATATTTTGACCATCAATTGTAATTGCACCACTGTTAGTTTCATACAAACGAAACAATAAACGCGACAAGGTACATTTACCTGCGCCCGATGGCCCAACCACAGCGAGCTTTTGCCCTGGCGGAATATCAAAGCTCACGTCTTGGATAATTTTACGTTCTGTCTGATAGGCAAAATTAACCTTATCAAAAACTACATAGCCATCTTTTATAATAAGCTCGTTAGCCTTGTCATCATCAATAACATCACTTTTTGTGGCGAGCAACTTAAACATTAAGTCCATGTCAGCCAATGAATATTTAAGTTGTCGATAAACAATGCCTAAAAAGCCAAGCGGTATAAATAATTGCAGCATTAATGCATTGACCAGCACTAAATCACCCAGTGTCAATTCACCATCAACCACACCTTGAGCAGCAAAAATTATTATCACTGTCACACCAATGGTAATAATACTGCCTTGACCAAAGTTTAATAGTGACATTGATGTTTGGCTTTTAACCGCAGAATTTTCCCATTTATTTAAGGTTTCATCATAGCGATTAAGTTCGTACTGTTCATTGGTGAAATATTTAACCGTTTCATAGTTTAGCAAACTGTCGACCGCATGGCTGTTTGCTTCAGAATCATAGGCATTCATTTCATGTCTGAAATGCATACGCCACTCAGTCACCCAAAGTGTAAAACCGACATATAAAAAAACTGTACTAAAAACGGCAATGGTAAATTGTATATCGTACTTAGTTAACAATATAATCGCGACAAGTGTGAATTCTGCTATTGTTGGAATAATATTAAAAATAAGATAATTTAAAATGGTACTGATACTGCGCGTACCACGATCTAAATCCCGGCTAATACCGCCGGTTTTACGTTCTAAATGATAACTTAGGGAAAGGTGATGTAAATGTTTTAGTACCTGCGTCGAGACTCTTCGAATAGCGCGATAACGTACCCGTGCAAATAAAGCGTCACGTAATTCATTAAAAATATTACCTGCCAGTCGGAGCGCACCATACGCCAGCAGTAAACCTAAGGGAAGATATAATAATGCGGTATCCAGTTTGCCTGCATGCGTGTCGAGTGTGTCAATAATTTCCTTTAATACAAAAGGAACTCCAACCATTGCAACCTTTGAACCCACCAGGCAGGCCAAAGCAAGCAATACCCGGCCTTTGTATTCCCACAAAAAAGGCAGCATCCGCTTGATATTCTGCCGATCGTCGCGTTCGGTATGTGGATTTTTTTCGTAACGTATAAATGTGCCCA
>VAPM010068739.1_pt1 | contig 41077 bp, 38 predicted proteins | sample 3395091 | NCBI WGS metagenome assembly VAPM01 (sample SAMN08290445, study PRJNA428436) | hydrothermal vent metagenome | isolation source: Deep-sea hydrothermal vent chimney 3 | place: Pacific Ocean: Juan De Fuca Ridge
CCTTACCCTTAACCGGAACCGGTACGTCACCGGGCAACGTTCAGTTTACCGCAGCGGGAACGTACACCGTTGAACTTGTAGTAACCGATGAATCGGGACTGTCTTCACCTCCGTTCACGGTTAATGTGACGGTCACAGCTCAGGCGGTTAACAGCCGTATACTCGACGTTAGGATAAACAACGCCAGTGACGATGCGGAAGAAAATAATAGCTCTGGATCGATGTACCTAACCAGTAGCGATCTTGAATTGGTTCGCGATACAGCGGATCAGATGGTTGGAATGCGCTTTACTGAAATAGACATCCCTCAAGGCGCCACTATAAATACGGCGTATGTACAATTTACTGTGGATGAGACAAGTTCAGTTGTAACAAGCCTGCGGATTAGTGGGGAAGCAACCCATGATGCGACTCCGTTCAGCAATACGATTTACAATATTTCAGCTCGTACTGAAACAACAGCAAACGTTACCTGGACGCCACCCGCATGGAATACAGTGGGTGCAGCAGGAATAAATCAGCGTACGCCAGAGTTATCCTCGATTATTCAAGAAATCGTCGACCAGGCAGGTTGGAGCAGTGGTCAGGCGCTGGCGTTATTGGTTAATGGAACAGGAAAACGAGTAGCTGAGTCCTATAATGGTAGTCGTACAAAGGCACCCTTATTGCATGTAGAGTATAGTATGCCTGGTGGTGGAGACACGAACCGTGCCCCAATTGTTTCTGGCAATAGTTTGATCACAAATGAAAATACACCCGTGACCGCTACGTTAGTAGCAACAGACCCGGATGGAGACACTCTGGGTTATAGTATCGTAACACCACCAACTCAAGGCGAGGTCATCATCGATGATATATTGACGGGAACTTATACCTATACCCCGAACATGGGTGCCACCGGTACGGACCGTTTTACTTTCAAAGCTAACGATGGCACTTTGGATTCAAATATGGCCACGGTTACAGTAACCATAAACTCAGCAGGTGAAACCTCAGGGACGGTCAACGTTCGCATTGCCTCCGGTGCCGATGATGCAGAAGAACATATTGATGGCAATATTGAGTTAGCGAGCAGCGATCTGGAGCTGGTCTACGATAGCTATACGGGCATGGCCGCAGGCAATCAAAAAATAGGATTGCGGTTTACTGGCGTAGCAATCCCACAAGGTGCAACCATTGATAAAGCGTATATTCAGTTTAAAGTAGATGAAAAGACGGCGACAGCAACAAACTTGACCCTGACCGGGCAAGCAATAGACAATGCACCGGCATTTAGTACAGCAGCCTATGATATTTCATCCAGAGCCGTTACGGCATCATATATAAACTGGATGCCAGCAATGTGGTCAACGGTGGGTGTTGCAGGCGTAGAGCAACGTACACCAGAATTGAAAGCGGTGATCCAGGAGATTGTTGATCGGGGTGGTTGGGTGAACGGCAATGCCTTGGCCTTGATGATCACAGGAACGGGTGAGCGTGTTGCCGAGTCTTATGATGGCGATGCTACAGGCGCGGCATTATTGCATGTGGAGTACACCATCTTGCCATAAGCTAAGGGACTGTAAATTGTAGTAGCTCAGACCTAACCTGACCGTTACCCAAATTTTAGGGCATCTGTTAGTTTAAATTTGAGCTACTACAGGTTAGCAATGTCCTAATTTCCATCGCCAAAAGTATATTATTTACATTTTTCTACACTATTAAACCGGCACCGTTTTCGATCAACCCATGCGGCATTGCCCAACTTGGCGCCACTAAAATTTGCACCCATAATATCAGCACCGATTAAATTAGATTGCCTTAGATCACTATTCGTAAAATCTGCATCAATGAGTATTGCCCTGTCCATTTTCGCTTTATTTAAACTGGCAGCGACCAGGCTTGCACCTTCCAGATTGGCACGCGATAAAACCGTTTCTTTAAGATCCGCCCCCTTAAGCTGCGCATTTTTAAAATTGACTTCCTGAAGCTTGGCTTTATAAAAAGTAACTCCGCTCAAATCCAGACCTGAAAAATTAGCGCTGTAAGCTTGAATGCCAATAAAAGAAGTATTATTTATCGTTGCCCCAGTCAAATCAGCTCTTGATAACCTGGAATAATCTAATACAGCATGCGTTAAATTAACACGCTTTAAATTACTGCCCACCAAATACACATCAACTAAGTGAGCGCCTTCAAGATTAGCACCTTCCAGATTGGCCGCTTCAAGATCCGCCTTTCTAAAGCGCACTTTAGATAGATTAGCCTCCGTAAAATTCGTATTCACTAACACCGCTCGTCTTAAATCGGCGCCACTCAAATCAAGGCCACTTTTGTCGCAGCCTAACCAATTAACCCCAGGAGAAGCAGGGTCATCACACGCTGCATCCGCCCCCATGGGTATCATCAGACACACCAAACCAAGTAAAAATAAATTCCTTTGACTCAAATTATTGTTAGACATCCAGGCTGCTCATCTTATTCGTTATAACCTCATTATTTATACGCTGAAAAACGTAATCCATACGAATAACAACATATGTACCTAAACAAATCAATTTTTACGACGATAGTATTGATTGAAGATGAGAGTCGTTTATCTCAACTCAGCTCGCCGAAACTGTAGTTTACATTTAAAGTGTTTTAAAAGTGATTAAATTTTTTCAAAAAAACTATTTTATCCCCTTGCTAACCACTGTATTGTTATGTCAGACCTCATTTGTACTCGCGGTAGAAGACACAGCAGGAACTTCGGATTATGTGTCATTAGACGAGCCTTTAATCGTCAATATTTTCAGCCTAAATAATGTTCATTTTATGCAAGTGAAAACCGACTTTCAGCTCAAAGACACCGCACTTGCCCCTCTACTTGAACACCATATGGCCGCAGTAAAACACAGCCTGGTATTATTATTTTCTGAAAAACGATTTTTTGAAATGAAAACAATTCAAGGAAAATTACAGTTGCGTAAAGATGCACTAAAAGCCGTTCAACAAGTAATGTTAGATAAAACAGGTGATACTACGGTAAAAAATATTTTTTTCACCAGCCTGATTTTACAATGAAATAAAACATACCCGTGGCGTTATGAATCTAGGAGGCGTTCTCAATTAAGGAATGAGATAAAATAACTTGTGCATCTAGCATCACAACTTTGGCTCCTCTTTGAACGTTCTTCAATCAAAAAAAACGCACTTTAGTTCACTAGCACTGCGTTTTTTCTCAAAGCTTCCGCGTCTTGCTCACGCATTTTAGCTACATCCCTGTAGGCAATCAGAACATTCAAATTGTTTGGGACTTCATAAATTGACTTTGGTAACAATCACTAAGCTGCTCTTAATTGCGGTCAACTGCGTCATCTAGGTTCAAACAACTTTTCTATTTCTACTGCCGGTAGCGGCAAACTGATGAAGTAACCTTGTACCATATCACAAGCTAATTGACGCAACAATGCAAGCTGCCCGCTTGTCTCCACGCCTTCGGCAATCACTTTCATATCCAGCTTATGCCCCATTGTGATAATGGTATCCACTAATGCGACATCGTCTTGGCTGTCAGGTAACCCACGTACAAAAGATTGATCAATTTTCAATACATCAAAGGGAAATTTTTTCAAATAACTCAGCGAAGAATAACCGGTACCAAAATCATCTAGTGCCAGTCGAACGCCGAGATCATGCAAACGATGGAGCAAGGCAATATTTCGCTCAGTATCATTCAATAACAAATTTTCGGTGATTTCCAACTCCAAATATCGAGCAGGTAGGCCGGTGGTATCAAGAGCGTGTTGTACTACTTTCAGCAAACCTGGCTGCTGCAATTGTCGCGCAGACAAATTGACTGCCACCGTAAAATCGCTATGCCCGGTATCCAGCCAGGATTTTGCCTGCCCGCAGGCCTGCTCCAGTACCCAGCTACCAATGGGTATAATTAAACCGTTTTCCTCGGCCAAGCCGATAAACTCACTTGGCATAATGGCTCCGTATTGCGGGTGATGCCAACGTAACAACACTTCCATACCGCTGACCACACCTCGTTGTGCATCTTGCTGAAGCTGATAAAAAGGTATAAGTTCATTGCCAGACAGGGCTTCGTGAAGATCGTTTTCCAGCATCAAGCGGCGTTTGGCATCGGCGTTCATGCTTTGAGAATAAAAACGATAATCGTTGCGGCCTGCTGTTTTGGCATAATACATGGCACTGTCGGCATTTTTCATCAGGCGCTCAGGTGTTTCTCCATCACCGGGAAAAACTGCAATACCTATGCTTGAAGAGAGGTGAAGTGTTTGACCGGCGATGTTGAAAGGACGACGAAAGGCAGAGATTATTTTACCTGCTATTTTTTCTACAGCCTGACGCTTTTTTATGCTGGGCAACAACACAGTAAACTCATCTCCACCTATGCGGGCCACGGTATCTTCCTGGCGTACGATATCATTCAACCGTTTTGCCGCTGCTTGCAAAAGTTGGTCGCCCATATCGTGCCCCAGGCTGTCATTGATCACCTTAAAACGATCCAAATCGACAAATAACACAGCCAACGAACAAACATTGCGTTCCGCCTGAACCAGTGCTTGTTCAAGGCGATCTTGAAACAAACGGCGATTCGGCAAAGCTGTCAAGGCATCATGATAGGCCTGATATTCAATACACGCTTCGCGTTCTTTTTGTTCGCTTATATCGATGAACAGCGCCACATACTGACCCTGCTCACCTTCATTATTTGGCAGGGCGCTGATGGTCATCCATTGAGGATAGTCCTCACCGTTTTTGCGCCGATTCCACAGCTCGCCTTGCCACAGACCCTGCGTACTGAGGTTTTTCCACATTTCATGGTAGCGCTCTGGCACCTCCTTGCAAGAACGCAGCAGCCGTGGGGTGCATCCCAGAGCTTCCTTTTTAGAGTAACCTGTAATGGCAGTAAAAGCGGGATTAACTGCCTGAATGATGCCCGCTTGATCGGTAATCATGATGCCTTCCATGGTGCTGTTGAATATTTCGGTAAGTTGGCGGTTGCGCCAACTCAACTCGTAACGTTGGAACGCCTCCAGCACATGCCCCCGCAGCAACGAGTTATCCCAGGGTTTGGTCAAAAATTTGTAAATGGCTCCTCGGTTAATGGCATCGGATACAGCGCTAAAATCAGCATAACCACTCAACACGATACGGATGGTTTCAGGGAACCGTTGGCTGACTTCACCGAATAGCTCGGAACCCGTCATACCAGGCATGCGCTGATCAGAGATAATGACGTGAATTTTATGGTTCAGCAACATCTTTAAGGCATCTGTTCCGTTGTCAGCGCAATAAATAGTGTAACCATCCCGCTGCAGTGTCCGCCGCATGGCAGACTGAATATTTGTTTCATCATCCACAAGCAATAAATTTCGTTGCATCGTATTTTTACTCCTGTAATTCGTTAGGAGTTTCCGTACAACTCAAGCCCACATTCATCAATTTAAAAGTGGGCAAAGCGTCAGTCGGTCAACTCTATATTAGCCAAACGGGTCACCGTCTCTATAAAACAATCATCATTTAACGGCTTTTCCAGTGCCGCATCAGCGCCTCTCGCAAGCGCCTTATCCAACTCTGCCCGAGATAGAGCGGAAACCACGATAATTTTTAATTTTCTAAATTCCTCTGACTCTCGAACAAACTCAAGTACCTCGAAGCCATCCATGCCCGGCATTCGTAAATCCAATGTCATGACGGCCGGCTTGAAGCTACTGAGTAGTGCACCGGCCTCAAAACCACTGGTCGCGATCAATGTTTCAAATTGGGTGCGGCGCAGACTGCGTTGAATCGCTTTGGCAACATGCTTATCGTCATCAATGATCAATATCCGCCGATTGGCGGGCTGGAGTTCTTCGGGAACCGGCATACCATGCGTCTCTAAAAAAGCCAGAAAATCTTCCAGTCGCACCCGGTTATCACCCCGCCCCGGCAACTGATAGGCCTTGAGCTTGCCCCGCTCAATCCAGCGAATCACAGTGCGAACGTGCACGCTACAATAGTTGGCGATATCGCCTGTGGTCAGATTTTTCTTCATTCAAACTACCTTTTTTCATAATCCTTAATTTATATTATAAGACTATCTTGACTTTTATGTCAAATTTAACTAACATGACATATGAGACTTATTTTGCTTGCTCATACATACGAGCAACGGAGGTGACCATGAAAGACAACACCGTCAATATTTTGTTGATAGAAGATGATGAAGTGGACGTCATGAACGTCCATCGAGCTTTTAAAAAAAACCATATCAGCAACACATTACATGTTGCTGGCAACGGCCTAGAAGCATTGGCATTGCTGCGCGGAGAGGATGAAACAAAGAAAATTACCCCGTTACCTAAAATTATTCTGCTCGACCTGAACATGCCGAAGATGAACGGTATCGAATTTCTCCAGGCGCTGCGCAGCGATCCCGAGCTCGAATCAATCAGTGTTTTTGTGCTCACCACCTCCGGCGAGGAACGCGATATCGTCGCCGCCTACAAGTTGAACGTCGCCGGCTATGTGCTCAAACCGGTGGACCTAGAGAATTTCATCCAGGCGTTATCCACCCTTGATCTTTACTGGTCACTGATCGAGCTACCTTGAATATGGACACACCACAACACCCACTGAAAAACTGGCCACTCATTCTAATTTTGCTGTTGCTTTTTTTCTGTGCCACGCTTGCTGCGGTATGGCATGTGTCACGACTGCAATCGAAGTTAATTGAATCCACTGCGATAAAAGATGCCCGACTGCTTTCTGATGCCTTAGCGGAGTTTCGCACGCTCTATACATCCGAGGTCGTGAAAACCGCTAAACAACATGGTCTTGATATTACTCATGATTACGCCACAAAAAAAAATGCTATCCCGTTACCGGCGACACTGAGCATGTTGTTGGGTGAAAAACTAGGCGAGCACACCTCAGGCAGTAAAACCACGCTCTACAGCCCCTACCCCTTTCCCTGGCGACAAAAAACAGGGGGCTTACGCGATCAATACCAGGAAGAGGCCTGGCAATCCCTCGCGCAAAACCCTGACCAGCCTTTTTATCGCTTTACTGAGGATAACGACCATAAGCGTTTACGTTACGCCATTGCAGACGTAATGCGACCAGCTTGTGTTGAATGTCATAATACTCACCCGGACACCCCTAAAAATGACTGGAAAGCCGGTGATTTGAGAGGGATTTTGGAAGTCGATCTCTCGCTGGATCAAGTGATCGCTCAGACTCAAACCGATTTAAAAGGAACCATTGCCATTTTTGGCTCCATTGCCCTGCTGGGTGTCATTGGCATCGGCTCCGTTATTGGCAAGTTACGCCGTACCTCTGTGGAATTGCAATACCGTGTACAGGAGCGCACCACCGAATTGGCTGAAAAAGCACAGGAACTGGAACGCAGCAATCACGAACTCAGCCAGTTCGCCTACGTCACTTCTCATGATCTCAAAGCACCATTACGAGCGATCGCCAACCTCTCTCAGTGGATAGAGGAAGATTTGGAAGAATGCCTGACCTCCGAGACTCGCAAACAGATGGTGTTACTGCGTGGCCGCGTCCATCGCATGGAGGCGTTGATCGAAGGTATTCTGGAATATTCGCGAGTCGGTCGCGTGTCAGTGGATGTCACCGAGGTCGATATTGGCGCGCTGCTGCTTGAGACTGTAGAAACCCTCGCACCACCGAAAACTTTTCGTGTTGATATCGACCCTGGCATGCCCGTACTTAATGCCGCCCGAGTACGTCTCTCCCAGGTCTTTGCTAATTTGATCGGTAATGCAATCAAGTATCGCGAACGGGACGACGGCCATATCCAGGTTTCAGTAAACGATGCAGGTGACTTTTACCGCTTCTCCATTATCGACGACGGACCAGGTATCCCGAAAGCCTTTCACGATAAAGTGTTTCAAATTTTTCAAACGCTACAGGCACGCGATACGATAGAGAGCACCGGTGTGGGTCTTACCCTGGTGAAGAAGATCGTTGAAGAACAAGGGGGCAGCATTGAACTGGAATCAAGCGAGGGACAGGGAGCTACCTTCCACTTTAGTTGGCCTAAACAACCGGTGATAAACCATGATGCCTAACGAATACGATACCAAAATAATGCCACTACGCCTGCTGATCATCGATGACGACGATGTTGATCGTATGGCGCTACAACGTACCCTGAAAGCCAGTCATGTCGCCGCCACGTTGCAAGAAGTGACAAGCGTTACCGCAGGATTTGAGGCGGCTCAAAAAAATGTCTACGACTGTATTTTGCTCGATTACCAGCTACCCGATGGCGATGGCCTGACACTGCTGCGCCGATTACGCGCGGCACAAATTGAAACGCCGGTGGTGGTGATGACCGGCCACGGCGACGAACAACTGGCAGTGGAAATATTACATGCCGGCGCCAATGACTACCTGCCTAAGGGCAGTCTAAAACCGGAAACTCTGGGTCGTACTTTGAATAATGTCACCCGCCTGTTCCAAGCCGAATCCCAGCGCAAAGCAGCACAAACGCGGCTGGCCGAGACCAGCGCCCATCTACGGTACCTGATCGACAACAGCCCGGCAATTATTTATAGCGCGGTACCCAGTGGCGATTTTAAAATCACCTTTGTCAGCGAAAATCTAAGTCACGTTCTGGGTTACGAACCACACCGAATGCTCGACGATATGAATTTCTGGTTTGAACACATTCACCCCGATGACCAAGACGATTTGATGCAGCGCCTGCCCCGGTTACTGGCCGAAGGCGGGCAACAAACCCACGACTACCGCTTTCGCCATCGCGACGGCCATTATTTATGGATGCACGATACGCTCAGAATGGTTTATGACCCCACGGGTACACCGCTGGAATTGCTCGGCTCCCTGCTCGACATCACGGATCGCAAGGCAATGGAGGAAGCACTGCTCCGGGAAAAGGAAGAACAAAGGATACTAATACAAAAACTGCAAGCGGCGCGAGACCAATTGCTACAGAGTGAAAAAATGGCCGCTATCGGCCAACTCGCCGCCGGTGTCGCTCACGAAATCAATAACCCTATCGGCTATATCAACTCTAATCTCGGTACTTTGCAACGTTATACGGACAATTTGATTGAGCTGATTGAGTTCTATCAAATAATGGAAAACACATTGGCCACCAGCGAGTCGGAGTTGCACCAGCAAGGACGCGCCCTCAAAGAGCGAATCGACTTTGAATACATCAAGGAGGATCTGCCCGATTTGGTGCGAGAGTCCCAGGAAGGTGCTGAACGAGTGCGGAAAATCGTCCAGGATTTGAAAGAATTTTCCCATGTGGATGAAGCAGAATGGCAGTGGATCGACCTGCATAAAGGACTAGAGAGCACACTCAACATCGTACATAACGAATTTAAATACACGGCTGAAATACACAAAGAATATGGCGAACTTCCTCAAGTGGAGTGCCTCGCCTCACAGCTGAATCAAGTCTTTATGAATTTGCTGGTCAATGCCGCCCACGCCATCAAAAAACAAGGCATTATTACGCTGCGCACCGGTTGCAAAGACGATGAAGTCTGGGTGGCGATCAGCGATACCGGCCAAGGTATTCCCGCCGACAAGCTCAAACGTATCTTCGAGCCGTTTTATACCACTAAGCCTGTGGGTATTGGCACTGGACTGGGCTTATCACTTTCCTACGGCATCATCAAAAAACATCAGGGTCGTATCGAGGTGGCGAGCGAAATTGGCAAAGGCAGCTGTTTTACTGTCTGCCTGCCAATAAAACGCCCGAATGACGTTGCCGAGACAAAATAGCACCGTACAAACGAAGGTCAATGAGCCATGAGTGAAACAATATCTTCCCAGACATTCAATACCAGTCCGGTCAAAGCGACACTGCTGTTTGTTGACGATGAATCGAATATCCTCTCTTCACTAAAACGGCTCTTCCGTCCGCTGGGCTATCATATTTACACCGCGACCAGTGGTACAGAGGGACTTGATCTGCTGGCACGGAAGTCGATTGACCTGATTGTTTCAGACATGCGTATGCCCGAAATGGACGGCGCGGCATTTCTCGAACAAGTTGCCGAACGGTGGCCCAACAGCGTCCGCATTCTACTCACCGGTTATGCCGACCTCGGTTCCACCATCACCGCTATCAACCAGGGTCAAATCTATCGCTACATCAGTAAACCCTGGGAGGACCACGAACTTACCCTAGCGGTACAACAAGCATTGGAACTCAAACAACTGAAAGATGAAAAGACACGGCTGGAAGTACTCACCCGCCGCCAAAATGAGGAACTGACTGAACTCAATATTAATTTGGAAACCAAGGTCACCGCTCGTACCAACGAACTGAACCAAACCATGGATTTTCTTGAGGAGGCTCATACCTCTCTGAAAAAACAATACACCACTTCAGTCAAAATATTTGCCAATCTAATTGAATTACGCGAAGGCACTATTGAGGAGTCTGGCACCAGCCATGCTCGCCATGTAGCTGATCAAGCACGACGACTTGGCATCGCTATGGAGCTGCCAGAAGATGAGCTGCAAGATCTTCTGTTTGCCGCTCTGCTGCACGACATTGGCAAAATAGCTTTACCCGATACCCTGCTTGAGCGCCCCTACCATGAAATGAGTGCCAAAGAACGCAAAGAGTTTGAAAAACATCCCGTGCTCGGCCAAGCCGCCTTGGTTGCTCTGGAACCCTTGCATGCCGCTGCTGATTTGATTCGTGCTCACCACGAACACGTCAATGGCCGTGGCTACCCCGACCAACTGCGGGATGAACAGATTCCGCTGGCAGCACGCATCCTCGCCGTAGTCGATGACTTTAATGCACTTTTGGCAGGCAAGCTTTTCAATCGACGCTATCCACATCAGGAGGCATGCGAATTTTTACTCAAAGAACGCACCCGCCGTTATGATGCAAAAATAGTCGATAAGTTCATCGAACTACTGCAGACAAACGAGCTGGATGCCACCGCTCCAGTCGAACAGTGTTTGAAATTGGATGCGCTACAAAATGGTATGGTGTTGACACGGGATTTAGTCGCCCCCAATGGCGTGCTTTTACTTTCCAAGGGACATCAACTAAATGACGAATTGATCCATAAAATCGATCAGCTGGAAAAGACAGTGGATTATGACCTTTCATTTTATACCTGTAGCAATTCTAACTAAGGAATAGGCACGTAATAACTTCCCGTTTTGGGGCTCAGGTTTAGCTTGTATTTGTTCGTTCTGATTGAGCAAAAGCGCAGGAATAGTCGCTCTTATTTCGAGGTTTTGAGATTGAAAAACGGGCAAAGACGAATTGAAGATGAGATTCCAAAACGGGAAGTTATTACGTACCCCTTCCTAAAGAGCGTGCGTCTACTGGTCTTGAGTATGCAATTGAAAAAATATAACTATTCAAAGGAGAAGCCATGTCACATTCAATATTAATCGTTGACGACGAAGAAAACGTTCTAAAGGCACTCAGGCGGGAGTTAGAAAGCCCGGGAGCTTATCGCATTACAACCTTTAAATCGCCTGAAGTTGCATTGATGCAGGCTCAAAACACGCATTACGATCTGTTGATCACTGACTACAAAATGCCCTGGATGCATGGTCTGACCTTCATCAAACGTTTGATGCGGTTACAAACTCATCTTACCACCATCGTCATTACCGGTGACGCCAAAGGTGCCTTGCGTCACAGCGAATTCAACAATACTGAAATTTCCTACCTGTTGCAAAAACCATGGCAGCAATCAGAATTACTAAAAATGGTGACGCAAGCTCTTGAGTCGTCGCTAAACATACGGATGTAATCCGTGAACGTTTCTGAAACGATCACAGACGAAACTTCTTCGGTGATCATTACTAAACCTATATACCCATGACGTTATAAATTTAGGTGTTTTCACGCACATCTCTATCTCATCTTCGACTTTTCCTCAATCTAAAAAACTCAACTTATCTAGCTAGGCCTGCGTTTTTTTTCAATCGAAAAAACCGAATCTAAAGCACATCTGCACACGCTAACACCTAAATCTATAACGCCATGGGTATAATTGCATAAATTGTGACAATGTCTCCTGTTTGGGTTAATTAGGAGGCTGTTTTGTCAGAATTGCTTTTCAAGCCAATCAATCCATTTCGCGAACAACACGAAAACCTCGATGATTATTTATATACTCAGCATTATCTTTTGCTCGGCTGGCTGAGCGCAATTTCATCGCTACGTCATGTCCGCCACCACGCACTACGCGACGGGTGCAATCACCTTTTAGCCAAGGTTTGCCGTTTTTTGGCTTTCCACCAAACAGCCCTTCTTTGTAATAATCATTCCAACAATCTTCCACCCATTCCGCAACATTACCCGCTGTGTCATAAAGACCGAACGGGTTTGCGGGAAACGATGCTACCGGCGCATTACGCACATTGTCCCAACGGCTACCGCAATTTTTACAATTAGCCTGATTTTTACTCACCTCATCACCCCACCAAAAAGGCGTGGTGGTATTCGCACGTGCTGCGTATTCCCATTCGGTCTCAGACGGCAAACGATAGACTTTTCCTGTCTGTTCACTTAGCCATTCCACATAAGCTTTGGCATCATGCCAACTGACGTTAATCACGGGTTGATCGCCACGACCCCATCCGTTGTCAGAGGGTTTGGCTTGACCTGTTACGGTCACGAAACGGTCATAGTCAGAGAAAGTCACTTCATTGCGCGCAATGGCAAAACGGTATTTTATTTTGACTTTATGCACGGGTTGTTCTTCTTCATTGCCTGAGCCCACGTTGCCCATTTCAAATGCACCGCGCCCGATCACCACCATGCCTGGCGCAACCCCACCATCACTAAGAGTGTCCTGCAATCCTTTTCCAGAAGTCAGTCTGGCCTTGATTAGCTGCGCCTCTCCAAGCTCTGCAATGTTAACCAAGCGCTGCCAATCCAGGTATTTATCTGTTTTGACTTCAATTTTATGATAGCCCAGCACCAATTCTGTTTGAGCTGGTGTGATACCTTTTTTTTCACCATTGAGATACCAGTCGGCACCTGGAGGATCGCTTTCGATTGTTACCGATTGCTGAAACTGAGCGGTGATTTCAGTGAACTCTCCCTCATTCACACGAATTGTACGTTTCCAGTTGGCGCCATTGCTGTGCTTAACCAGAATGTCATGGTCACCCGCTGGCACCCATTTTAAGGTATCAGGTGTTTCACCTACGAAAGTTCCATCGATGAACCATTTTAACCCTTTAGGGTTACTGTTTATATCAACAATGCCGGTAGCTGGATCAAGTAACAGGGTCATGGTAGTTGTATTATCTTTCCTTACCCAGACATCTTCAATTTCAGTATGAAAATATCGTTTACTCGCCTTGATGCGCACTTCGCCCTCGTCCAGTTCATCGAGGTGCAAGGGGCTTCGCCCTTTAAACTTGCCATCTATAAAAATTTTTGCCTCGTCAGGTTGGGTATTAATCACCAACTGTGACTTCAAACCGGACACGGAACCCGTTGAAGGTTTTCTATTGGTGGGGGTCGCGACAACATCCGGTATCACCGGACTAATGGGCGCTATATCGACCACAGATCCACCAGCAAAGAAAAAATCCCCTTCCAATGATGAGTTTTCCCAGGGAATCTGCTTGGCTCCGGTTTCTTCTTTGACTTTTTTACGCACTTGCTTAAAAACACTTTCGATGGGAATACCCGAGATCTCCATATACTTAAGCAAATACTTTGTGTACACCCCATTACGGCCACTGCCATCGGCTGCAACACTCCCCGGCGCAGTGGAATACGCCACCAAGGTTCCGCTAGGCGCATCAACAGTAGCCAGACCTTGTGAGGAAGAACGAAAACTGCGAGCGAAAGGATTGTCTCGGCATGCGTCAAGAATCACGATATTCAGACGATTGCGGGCGCTATCCAATTTACCCATAATACGGTTTAAATCAATACTTTCATCAGCAACTTCGTCCTCAACCTTAATATCCGCATCAACAGGAATCAGATAATTGCTGCCGTTGATTTGCACACCATGGCCAGCGTAATAGACTAAACCAACACCCCCACCTTGTATTAGCTTGCCAAACTCACGAATCACCTCACCCATCTGTCGTCGATTTAAATTCTCTCGGTGAATCACGTTGAAACCCATTCTACGCAATGACTCAGCTACATCGTGGGCATCATTTACCGGATTAAGCAATGGAGAGCTTTTGTATTCTGCATTACCAATCACTAAGGCATGTCTACGTTCTTTAGTTACCGCGGCAACACCAGAGGCTCCAGCAAGCGTGATATTGACATCTATCGCGTCATCGGTCGCATAAGAAAGATTTAAAACCAAGCCGAAAAAGAACACACCGCTGAGCAGCATATAAAAAAAACGCATACCTCACTACCTTTATCCGTTGATTTTTTGTATCGTTACATTAAAAAAGTCATTTAAGCACAGGTAGAATAAACACTATCTTTGCTTAAAACCCAAAGCATATCTAGTGTACTATACTAGCCTCGCCTGCCTAATCAGTCTCCGATATTAACCAGTTTAGATGTGAAATATTACCTATATTTACTCTTTATGATCTGGTTCAATCTTATCTTGCAATATGTTTTATAAATATATGAGGAAGTCCTGATGAAAAATCGTTGGCAAGTTATTTTAGTATTGCTGGTATTTAGCGTTATTCCAATGGCATTTGCAGATGAAGCGGACGATTTGGCTGAAATGCAACGCCAATTGAATGCTGATGTAATGGCAAAACCGTTTTTTGCGCCGGAAGATTCAAAGGTAGATGCCTATATCGAAGAAGCAATGAAAAAAGACCTTAAACCCCCTGAATATAAAGGCAATAACTGGCAGGCAGGCTATACCTGTCACGACATGCTCAGGTATTCATGGCGTGAGTATCGAAACTGCCGTTATTATCATCGCTATTATGGGCGGTACTATTAAGAATATGCTCATGGTAGTTTATGAGCAGGTATAGATAAAAATAATTTAACCAAATGAAACACAAGAAATTGATTCGAAGTTTAAAGGGGAGATTTATGTTTTTGAAAAATTTACGTTTTATTAGAGTTTTGGGGCTAGTCGTAGTGCTGGCAATACTCGCTGGTTGTGCAGCGGTCCATACTTCGGTATCAAAAAGGGAACTGGATGTACAAACCCGCACCAGTACCGCAATTTTTGTTGATCCGGTAAGTAAGGATAAACGTACCATTTACCTGGACGTTAGAAGTGGCGTGATGGAATTCGATCGTCGTGCGTTTAAAACTGCTGTAAAAAGTCAAATTTCTGAAGGTGACAGTGGTTATCAATTAGTAGATGACCCTGATGGCGCTCAGTTTCATTTGTCTGTATATGTTCTGAATCTGGAAAAAACTAGCCCATCTGCTGCGGAGGCGGCCTTGAATCAAGGTTACACGGGTCGCGGGGAAGTGGTTGCAGGTGCTGCAGTAGGGGCAGTGTCGAATAGCAGTAACCCTGTTACTGGCGGCGTTGTAGGAGGCGTTCTTGCCGGAGGTGCAACGGTTATAGGCAATGCGTTCGTAAAAGATGTGACTTTTATGTTGGTTGCCGATGTACAAATAAAAGAAAGAGCACCAAAAGGTGTGATCGTTAGAAAAGATTCCAAAGTCGATGCGAAAATATCAGATTCAGGCACCAGCCGACAGACCTTTTCAGAAGTTAGCACCCGAAAAGAATACCGAACGCGTATCGTGACAACCGCGAATAAAGCCAATCTTAAACTGGAAATAGCGGATAAGCTGATGTTCGATAAAACGGCTTATGCCATGGCTGGGTTCTTCTAGTTTGTCCAAACCACAATGCCATAATTTTTTATAGGTAAGCACGTTTAAGAAGTATTTTTTATTTCTTGGCGTGTTTTTTTGCGAAATATAGCCGTGGCGTTATGTTGTAGGGGCTGGCTAAGTTGGTCTTTTTTGATTGAGGAAAGCCGATGTCCTTTGGTTTTTTCAACAAGAACCAGATAGTAATTGTGCCTTAACTATTGTAAGATTTAGAAACCTTATGATCAGATTAGTACTATTTACTTAGGATCAACTGATGCAACCAGACCTATCTGCACTTGATATGGAATATCAATGGCTTATTCCTGTATTTATCGGCGTGGCAATGCTAACCCTTGCCATCATGTTTTTAAAATATGTTGTACTCTCACCAAAAAATGACGAAGACGACGAGAAATAAAGTTAATGACAACAGCAACGCACAGTATGTTAAGCAAAGTTTATCTTTTCAAAGACTTGTCTGAAGATAATTTAACTGAGCTGGCAAAACAAACAACATTAAAACACTTTCCAAAAAATGCCATTTTAGTGAATGAAGGCGATGATACCGACTCTTTATACATCATTGAATCAGGCAAGATAAAAATTTATGTCGGCGATGAAGAAGGTAAAGAAATCATTTTGACGCTGCATGGTTCTGGCGATTATTTTGGAGAAATTTCATTACTCGACGGTGCCCCCCGCTCGGCCTCAGCCATGGCACTAGAAGAAAGTAAACTATATATCATCAAAAAACGACAGTTTGAGAGTTTTCTACTTAACGACCCTGAAGTTTGCATGCGTGTGATGCGTGGATTAACACATCGTTTACGAGAATTGACCGATAGTGTACGAGATCTCGCCTTGATTGATGTTTATGGACGTATTGCCAAAAAGCTAACTTCAATGGCTCATGACGAAGAGGGAAAACAAATTATTTCTCAAAAATTGACGCATAAGGAAATCGCAGCCATGATAGGCTCATCAAGAGAGATGGTCAGCAGAATAATGAAAGAACTCAGTCGCGGGGGCTATATTCTTGTCGAAAAAGATCGAATGATTATCAATAAAAAAATGCCTGCACGCTGGTAAAATACCCATATTATGCTTCACCAAACCGTGATGCCACCACCGTAATATTATCAATCCCCCCTGCTTCGTTCGCCTGTTGCACTAACTGCTCGCATAAATGCTTTAGTGATAATGGCTTATGAACACGAATTTCTTCGCTAATACGAGCATCACTCAGCATATTCGTTAAACCATCGCTACACATTAAAATAATATCATCATCTTCAAAATGGTAAACACTCAGGTCAGCAACAACATTGGGATAAGGGCCAATGGCTTTGATAATAATATTTTTTGGCGGTTCCTCACCCTGCCGGTTATTATTGAGCCACAGCTGGTACAAGGTGTGATCCGTCGTTAACTGTTTAAATTGATCCTGGCGATAAAGATAAATCCGGCAATCTCCAGCATGAAAGAGAATGGCTGTGTTGCTGCTATTATCGGGTTTCCATAGACCGGCAATGGCCGCGCCCATACCCGCCCCCCTGCGACATCCTTCCCGCTGGTTTTCCTGGTAAACCAGATCATTGGTTGTATTGATGCTATTAGAAACCCACTTTTTAAGCGTTAAATATCTTGTCTCCTGATGCATTTTTTCTTTTTTATGGGGCTCTAGCAAATCCAGCTTCAACCTGAGCTGAGCTATAAGTTTTAATAATTCCGCTAATGAAGCCTGGCTCGCAACAGCGCCATTACGATGTCCCCCCATGCCATCCGCCACAAGATACAAACCGAGTTGCTCATCGATAACAAAACCATCTTCATTAACCGTACGTTTCTGCCCCACATCGGTTAATCCTGCTGCATGAGAACTGCAATACGCCTCCTTAAACTTCACTACTTGAATATCCTTTAGTTCGTCTGAGTTAAAATAACGGTATAATCAACAGAAACCGCTGCTGACGAAATTTCATTCAAACTCAAACTCAACGCTTTCAAATAAACTTCGGCAGACTCCACTTCCGGTCTTTCTTCTGTAAACAAGGGAATGTCTGAAGCAATCAAGGTAATCATCTCTTTACCAAAGGGCGGCCCTATAGCCCATCGGGACTCTTTTTTATTATTGCCTCCAATATTGACCATGGTATTACGAGAGAAGTAATTTTCTATTTCTATAGTATTTGGCAGCAAATGCACAACCGTGCCATCAAGAAGAAAATAATCCACATACACATAGGCATTATAATTTGGTGAAGTAATATCCAGTATTAAATATTCACCCTCTTTAAATTGAAGTGGTTTATTTTGAGAAAATACAGAAAATTCGCTTGACTGATACGCGGCCAATAGTTCAGTCACTTTGCAAAATGGCTTTGCTCTGACTTCCATCGTGTTCACCACAGCGGTCACACCTGACAATAATTTCACCTTGTTACTCAGCGAAGCCACCTCTTTATCCGTCGCTAAATAACCTGAAAGTTGAACTGTGTTCTCTGGCGTAATGAACACATCAACACGGGCACACTCATAGGTATTCGCCAGAGATTTTATATTCTCATTCAGTGAGGCCGTTAATTGTTTCCTTCCCGTTTGACTGGCGTGTTCTTCTAACAAAATATCACTACCCAATGCGCCTTCAGAAAAAACTCGTTCTATCATTTTGTCATTTTTTTGAACAGGTTGACCTGGCAAAATAAATACATAAATAGCAATAACGACACTCACTACAGTAACGAGAGCAATAATAGAGACTTTGCCAACAACCCCCCTGTGCCTCTCTTTCTTTTTTTCCGGCTTGTCACTTTGCTCAATTATTAGTAAAGTTTCATCAGCTTTATCAACTTGCCCATCAGCAACACAAAATGGTCTGATTTTATCCAGGGCATCAATAAACGCCTCGGCAGATTGATATCGATCCTCTGGTTTTTTGTTGAGCGCTTTTAATACTACCCTATCCAGTTCTTTTGCTAATGATGGATTCAATAAAGAAGGGGCTTGTGGCGTTTCGGACAACACACTATGCAAAATTTTACCCAAGTCGGAACCCCGAAAGGGTTTTTTTCTGGTCAACAGTTGATAAAAAATAACGGCAACGGAGAACAAATCAGTACGATGATCAACAGTCCGTCCCGTAAATTGCTCTGGAGACATAAAACCGGGTGAGCCCACCACAGAACCGGTATGGGTCAGATGCTGAGTATCTATTCTGGCAATACCAAAATCGGTGACTTTTATTTGACCGCTCTCAGAAAACATCAGGTTTGCAGGTTTGATGTCTCGGTGAATCACACCTTTACTATGCGCATATTTTAAAGCAGTCAGAATTTCTTTTATAATATCGAAACTCTGAGATAACTCAATATCTTTGGCTTTTGAAAAAAAATCCTTTAGGGTGATACCTTCAACATATTCCAAAACAATATAGGTCAAGTCATCTGTTTCATCATAACTATAACAAGTGACAATATTAGGATGTAACAAACGACCATAGGCTTTTGCCTCGCCACGAAAACGTATGGAAACTTGGCTGTCTTCGCTTTCATCCTGAAGCAGATCATTCCGCAAGGTTTTAATTGCCACCTTGCGTTCTATCAAAGGGTCATGAGCCAGATAAACCACGCCCATCGAACCCTGCCCGATAACCCGTTCGACCTGGTACTTGCCTATTTGCTTCGGAGGGCGAAAAGCCATCTATTTTTTACCGGTCTATATACGGTTTATATCAGGAACCAGGAAAAAATCACCTGATTCATGGCCTGCATGACGTATTGGGGCATATTCTGGAACTTGATCCACCTTATAACGATCTGCCGCAATCGCAACTGCGGCGGACACCGTACGAAACAGCTGTTGTCCATCAAGTACCTTATTGTTATTTTCTAAGGCATCCAGAAATGCTCTGGCAAATAAAGAATGATCGCCGCCGCCTTCATCCAGTACCGGTGCCACTCCACCTGAACTTAAAACCAATCTTGCTCTTTTTTTTGCCATTTTTTTCAACCAGATTAAACGTGCCTGATCTGATTTATTTGCCGTTATTTGACTGAGTGCCGAGCGGGTCAAAATTCCAGAATAGCAAGAATCGGCCACAACCAATACATGCTTGGCTGAAATAGCGTTAATTAATTCAGTTAACGAGCTGTTTGATATCCAATTCGCCGTGTTCTCCACTTCAGCGTCAATAGGCAACCACTGCCCCGTCATATTCACTCGATCCAGCTCGCCATGACCCGCATAATAAATCACCAGGTTGTCTTTGTCGGTTAACTTTTTCCTCAGCTTGTTCATTGCGGTCAGAATGTCATAGCGTGTTGCGTTTTTGAGTATCATAGTTTCTTTGAAGCCATATTTTGATTGCAAAATATCAGAGATTGCCTCAACATCTTTGATGGGGGTGATGAGTTGTGGCATATATTTATAGTCATTATTACCAATCAGTAATGCATAATAGTCACCAAACTCGATTTGAGAAATCGCCTTGTTCAGAGGGCTGGCATCTGGCATGGAATCTCCTGACGAACGCGTAGCTTGTTTATCTGTCTTTGACTCTGGAGATAAAACAAATTTAAGCTCCGAGCGATTTCCGCCCACATCAACCGCTACGATATCCACTAGTGTTCCTTCTTGCGAAATATCCAGAGTGGTTTTAAACACGCCCTGGTGATTCAACTCAACCGGTTGCTCATTCATCGCTACCATTAACAAATCATTGTCACTGATGACTTTACCGATAATCATTTTTTTCTTGGTCTCTCCCCGTATGCGAAACACGGGGGTCACTGTATTTACGCTACGCATAATAGGCATATCAGGATCAATCAGTTCAATTTTAGGTGCAAGTAAAGCCAATTGTTGTTTATTTTGTGCCCGATTTAAATAGGCCAGCTTTTCGTTATTATTTTTTTGGTGTTTTTCCAATGTCGCAATGAGTGCGCTCTGTCTTTTTAATTTAACCACATGCTGCGTCCTTTCCGCAGCCCATTGCTGCTCAATAACAGAACGTTTTTTCGCGAGTTGCTCTTGTTGCGCCTTAATTTCTACACTCTTTTTAGACAGGCTATTTAATTCATTCTGTTGTTGTCGTTTTTTATCCGAGACAGCGCTCAATAATATTTTTAATTCCTGGTTTTTCTGCTGTGCCAATCTATTTTGCCTGATTAACTCAGAGTCAATAGCACTTAACTGTTGCTCTTTTTCTCTTATTTTATTGTTAATGTCTACCCTGTTTACAGTACTTGAAGAACCGGTTGTGGTAACAACCTGCTCTTTTCTTTCTACAAGTTGTTGTTTTTCTTTTTGCAAGCGGTCTTTTTTCTTTTTGAAATGACTCACGGCGGTCGCAAGCTGAGTTTCTTTTTCCTGAAGTAAACTTTGTTTTTGCAACAATTCAGCCAGTGCGACCGACAAAACCTGTTTTCTGTCTTGAACTTCAGTTTCTAATTGGCTTGCTTTTTCTTTCCATGCCAGCAAAAGAGGGGCAGTTTCACGTTCGTGGCGCGCCAACGCGATACGTTCTTTTTCTGCTAAATCTGATAATCGCATCTGATGATCTTTTAGGTCGGTTTTTGCTGAGCTTATTTGTTGGCCCACCTGACCCAGCGCCTGTTTTTTTTCAGCAAGTTGTTGTTCAACTTTTTTTAACAAGGCTTTCTCTGCAGCAGTCGCTTGTTCAAGTTTTTGCCGCTCCTGGTCAGACAATTCAACATGTGCCAGGCGAATATCCTCTTGAGTTAAACCGGCCGCCAAACGATACCAGCGAAAGGCTTCTTGAGGATTTTTTTCCACGCCTTGCCCCATTTCATACAAATAACCCAAGGCATATTGAGCTCGGCTATACCCTTGCTCTGCTGCTTTTTTATACCAGCCCGCCGCTTTGGCATAATCTGGAGAAACTCCCAAGCCTTTTTCGTAAATCGCACCAACATAGGTTTGTGCAACCTGATCACCTTGTTCGGCCATGGGCTGCCAAACACGTAAAGCTGTTTTATAATTAGCCCGGTCATAGGCGACATATTCCCCCCCTCTGATTTCACAAGTTTGTGATGAGGTTTTCACTGGACGTCGAGGAGTAAGATAAGTCATGGCACTGCCCATCTTTTTAATTTTCCCGGGCAACAAGCAATCAACAATAAGGGTAGCATCCGCCGATTGCGCCATCGCCTCTGCGAAGTCCTCACTACCGGATAAAGAAGTCTCGTTTACGGGAGAGATACCGCAGGCACCCAGTCCTACCGTAGTCAACAAAAAAACGAGCCAGGCTTTCTTTTGTTTTTGCAATTTCATCCGGTTTTTTACCCACATTTCTTTTCCCCCCAAAACGTTGCTATGCCAACCAAAAAATTACTCCGATACGGCTGCGACGGCGATGGCTCCCAGGTTTCTGATAGCAACACGTCGATTAATTTCACTATTTGGATTGGATACATCTAATAAGTCTTTTTCACCTAAGCCAACCACATCCAAGCGACTTTCGTCTATTGAATGACGGTACACTAAATAGTTTTTTACAGATGCTGCCCGACGTTCTGACAAACTCTGGTTATAATGATCGCTTCCCGATGCGTCAGTATAACCGGCGATGGCGAACCTGAATTTCTGCAACTCATCGGTGATTAACGCTGCACTCAAATTATCCAGGCTCTCTTTGGAGCTTTGTGTTAAACGACTGGAATCGAACTCAAACTGTAACTGCATCGAAACACTACTCACTTCGGGTTGAGCCGCGACGGACTCGGGTGTAGATTCTACTGCCGCCGAAATTCGCTTAATCCCTCTGAACCTGAGTTGGGGTTGTGGGGGTTGAGCCAAAGCGTCAACAAACTCATTAACGGATGGCGTTTGCACGCCAAAGTTTTTTTCATCAGCCACAATATAGCCACCATAAAAACTGCCTGCAACTAATAATGTGGATAGCAAAGTCCTTTTTGTCACCAACTTAACGCATGCTTTCATAACCATCTCCTTGAGCTGTATTAATATTAACTTTTATCTAATATTGCTATTCTAACAAGCTTATGCGTATATTCAGATGGAAGAATCACTTAATTTTAGTTAAATATTCACATTAACCTGGATTCCGTAGTTGGCCGCCCACAATAAACCGACACAAATATAGTCATAATAATCAACAATTTGACCTAACAAACCACTCATAAATACGATACATCGTGGATCAACAGCGTTTTTCAGGGTTAATAAAAAAATATAGAAAACAGCCTACAACTCAAAATACGAAATGACAAAATTAATTTGTTCAATCAAAGAGATAGTTAAAATAAAGTGAGTGATGACAGGCTCATTTTTTTACTTTTTTTTTGTACTCTATTATCCGGCTGTGCAAGCCCGGCTCAACAGTTTGATAATAAAGCTGCCAGGTACGAATTCGAAAAGCTGGCATTACCAGGCCAAATATTTACTCATATCAGTTACCGTAATAGGGTCGCCAACAAAGAGAAGCGCTTGCATATCTATATCGAAGGAGATGGCATCCCCTGGCTAACACGTACCCAGGTTTCGGCAGACCCCACTCCGCGCAAAGCTTTGATGTTGGAGTTGATGGCGCTTGATCCACAAACCAGTCTTTATCTGGGTCGACCCTGTTATTTTGGCCAGGCACAATCCCCGGCTTGCCACCCGCTGCTGTGGACCCATCAACGCTATTCACAACAAGTCGTATTAAGTATGGTCGCCGCCCTGAAACAATATCTGGTATTCAACCCCTACGACAAACTTGTTTTTTTTGGCCACAGCGGTGGTGGCACGCTGGCTATGCTCATCGCACCATATTTAAAAGAAACAATTATTGTGGTTACTCTGGCCGCCAATCTCGACATTGATGCCTGGGCAGACCATCATGGTTATAACCGCCTGGAGCATTCATTAAATCCCGCTGTTATGCCCTCTCTAGCACCCCATATCATGCAAGTTCATTATGCAGGAAAAAACGATCATGTTGTACCCACATTTGTTATAAAAAAAGGCTTGGTTAATCAGATAAAAAAGCAATTCCATCTCTTGGAAAGCGCAGACCACACATGCTGCTGGGATCAAATCTGGCACCAAATCCTCAACAAAATTCAAGTTGCAAAAACAAAATGAATTAATGTGGTCAATATACCTAGGTGTTGAGTGTGCGTCCTTTTCATTTCCTGACAAAGCGAAATGACACTGCATTTTCTGGGGTGATCAGCTTATAATAGACGGCAACATATAAAAATATGTCAGCACACGGGAGACCAACATGAAAACACCTATAATTAAAACCTGCTTACGTCGACAGAAAAATCAAGCGATTACGCTCTTGTTATTCGTCTACTTTTTAGCCCACAGTACCACTGCTTTTGCCGACCTCACCGACGTGCCGGGAATGAATGAAGCACAAACCTCAACGGGCGCAATGATCCAGGATATTTGCCCCCGTATGGGAGCAATGCAAGCAGATTTGACGACCAGTCAAAATGCTCTTTTCGAAAAATGCAGAGCCTTGGTGCAAACCTCGAACGAGCAACAAGGATCCGGTGGTACCGGTTTCTCTCTTGGTTATAGCGAAGCTGAATTACGCAGTGCCTTGCAAGATATTGCCCATGAGGAAGTGGGCGTGAACGGAACGGTTGCCACCGATACTTTAGATAGCCAGTTTGCTAATGTCGCCTCACGTTTAAATGCTTTACATCGGGGAACACGACAATCGGGAATGAGTGGACTTGCTTTCAATATGGGCGATCAAAAAATTTCTGGTCAAACAGTGTACAAGGGATTATCCAACGCCATGGGAGGAAGTGCTGGAGGCGACAGCAACCCCAAAAATGGCTGGGGTTATTACCTTAACGGGTCCTTTAACTTCGGCGAAAAAGACGCCAGCGCCCGTGAAGATGGCTTTGATTTTGATACGGCAGGAATAACAATGGGGAGCGATTACCAATTAAGCGACACCGTAGTGCTTGGTGGTGCATTGGGTTATTCTCAAACCGACGCCGATATCATTAATAATGGCGGCAATGCAGAAAGCGATGGCTATTCGCTGTCTTTTTATGGTACCCATTTCATAAAAAACGGTCTCTATTTTGATGCGATTGTGAGTTATGGCAATACCACTTACGACACGTCACGAACGATTTCCTTTGCTAATAATGTCGTTAATGATACGCTCAGCGGCAACACCGATGGCTCACATACTTCGGTTAATCTTGGCCTGGGTCAAAACTTTGAACCCAGCAACACCAGTTGGACATTCAGTACCTATGGACGATTCGCCTACACTCATATAGAAATTGATAGTTATGCAGAGTCCAGTGCCATTGGCTCCGCACTGGAGCTGGCTATTGGTGAGCAAAGCATTAAATCTATGGCGACAACACTGGGCGCACAAGTCAGTCATGCCATCAGCACCCGTTTTGCCATTTTTGTTCCCCATCTACAGATTGAATATCATCACGAATTCAAAGACGACAGCCGTAACCTCTCTGCCCGTTATGTAAACGACCCTTTTGGAGATACTTTTTTCAACGTCGCAACGGATGAAGCGGACAAAAATTATTTTACTATAGGCGGAGGATTTTCCACCGTATTTCATAACGGTACTCAGCTATTTGCCTATTATGAAACCACTGTAGGTCTACGCGACATAGCCAATAATCTCATTGTACTGAGCTTAAGAGGGGAAATATGATTTGAATAACTTACGTCTAAGTTTCACTAATAGAAAAAACCGTCTCTTTGCCCTCACGGCCTTTGGTCTCGACTTCACCCAACGGAGTAACAAGCATCGACGACCTGACCATTTCCGCTGTGTTGTGGCAAATAACGATCGCTGAAGATAACTCTTTATTTGCCAGTCCAGACAACCGAAATGCCAGATTCGTGCTGTCTCCCACCAGAGCAAGGTTTTCTGAGCGAACCCCATAGTGAGATACGGTGGCAGGGCCGGTCGCAATGCCCCAACCTAATTTCAAATAACGCAGCTCTGAGAATTTTTCCGGCAAATCTGCAAAAAATGTCGTTGCAACTTGCTGCTGAACCAAAGCAGCATAACAGGCATTCCGTGCTATGGCAGGGTCATCCTTTTCATTATGTTCCCAAAAAGCGAAAATGGCATCCCCTGCAAAATCTTTCACTGTGCCCTGATTGTCATGAACAATCATCGTTAACGATTCGTACAGCTTAGACAAAACCTCAAATAACAAAGAAGATTCTGTTTGTTGCGCTAGAGTAGAAAATCCCCGAATATCCGCAACGAGATGCGTCACGGTCTCATGAAGAGACAATACCCTCGTGGTCTCTATCTGGTCAGCGTCACTTGCTTCATATATATTAAATTGCTCGGGAAAGATAACTTGCAACTTTGTTGAACCGATATGCACAACATCTCCCGGATTTAACTTCTGCTCACCACCCGAAGTAATGCGAATACCATTCACTCTTGTTCCATTGCGGCTGGAGTCTTTTATCGTCAGCATCCCTCCGGTGTAGGTCATAATCGCATGATCACGGGAGACGCCTGCATCACTGATAATGACACGTTTATCAGTAGCCACCCCCTGACAGATTCGACCAAGATATAAACGCTCAGCGACATCAATATGATGGCAATGACCTTCGACATCCTGCCATTCTAAGTGGGGAAAGTTATTGTATCTTGTATTACTTTCTAGTGACATAACGCCAATATTATCGTCAAAAAAATAACAGGTTTTTAATGCCTATGAGCCTCAATTTACAAGACTTTCCCGCATCATGCAACAATAATAAGTCCGTGGTCAGACAGTCAAAAATGTAAACCACAATGGCTTTATCCCTGACCTGAAAATACAACCCCGATTTCTTTTACCGCTTTATCAACACAGAGCTCAGTGACTTTGCGAGCGACATCAATAAACGGTTTCGACTTTTCTATATCATACTGTCCTGTACTGGATCTGATATAGCGTTCATGAGCATAAACTGAAAAATTTTTATTCAGTACCCGCCCACTAATATGGCATTGAACAAAATCAGCGCGTTTAGCATCATCCTGTAATTTAATATCCGGCCCATTCAAACCCGTCACCACCCATGATTTTTTCTTTTTTTGCGTATTATTTAATTTAGGCTGCCGCTGACTACCCGAATAAGCATACACATCGAGCACATCAAAGTGATCAAGCTCAATGCTTTCATTTCTACCCAATAAGCCCATTTTATAGGTCACTCTGGCATTCAGCAACTGAACCGGTATCGGTAAAAAGTCACGATCCGGCATTCTGTTTATAAATTCAGCTAAACCCGCTCGTCCGCCATCAAGTTCTTTTTCGGGACGATTGTCAATAACATGTTTCATGTTTGATTGGGCTGGATACACATTTTTAAATACCACTTGATGCTTGGGAGTCACACATCCCGAAAATATTAATATCAGAATTATAAGTAATAAGTAATGCATAATGCTTTCCTTCTATTTTTTCACAATTTTTAACAAATATAATTGCCCCTCAGCATCATAAGCCTGAATAATTTGCTCTTTTTTGCGCAGTTCTCCATAAACATAGGTAGACTGATTGCCAGAATACAAATAACCTTCTATTTTTCCCCCGGGTATGCTTTTGAGTTCACCGTGCACAAAAACATTATCTCTATAACCACTCACTATTAAATTTTTTAAGCCTGTTTTTATCTTCTCGGCACCGGGTATGCTTCGTGTTCTCGGCTTTTCTAGTTGCATAGGCTTATTTTTGGGAACCGTCACGACTGGATTAGCAACCACCCGGGCCTCCTGCTTCGGAGAAACCGTTATTTCTATAGCCGCCTCAACATGGGTAATCACCACAACGACTAATAAAACAAATATTGATAGAGCGAATGGTATTACTGTTGTCATAGTCATGCCCTTAGTCATTACTCAAAATAAGCCCTATTTAATAATATTAATCGCAATATCCAGGCTGTTATCACTACTATCTCTGGCAATCTGAGTTAATTTTCCCTGCTCATCCAAGAACTCAAAATCGTCAGAAAAAGGATGACTACTGGTAACAACAATAACTTTGTCAGTGCCTACCGGGCCGGTAATTTCAAGTGAAAAAGGATTTTCCACAGGTGGAATTTGATAAGTCGTACCGGGTCTCAAAAAGTTATCTTGTTGAATATTATTGGGGAAAATATCCGCAGCCTCGCCATCGGAACTAACATAGGCAACCCGAACATACATGGGTTTTGAAACTTCAAAATGAATGGTTGCAGACTCACCAATACTATAAGTTCGGGCATCAGTCCAGATCCGAAGCTGACCATCTTCACTGATCGCAGAGGACCCGGAATGCGTCAATTGTATTTCAGATACAATTAATTTACGCTTGCGTAATGTTTCATTTGTTAAGGGAACAGAATTAAAAAGTGCTAAATACGTTTTTTCATCGATACGGTTTGTTGACTCAGGATGGTTTTGTGAAAAAGCGGTCAAAGCTTCTTTAGTACTGCTATCCCAAACTCCAGAAAGCGCCAGGTGATAACCGCTTAGAACTAAATATTCCTGGAACTTCAACATACGTTGTGTGCCATCCATTTCATTAAAATCCCGAGTTACCGCATCGAGTACCAGCGAATCGGGCTCCACACCCGGTAACAGGCGCCAATAAGGAACTTTCAAATATTTACCCATAATCTGGATCATGCTCAATTGCACCAATAGGCGCACGGAGGCATGTCGACCCTGAACTTTTTTCACGGTCCCTTTCAAGCCAATGGCGTTGCCGATGATGGATATGCCCAAACTGTCTTCCGCCAGCCCTTTATGAACCTTGATATTATTGACCGCTTGTATCCGTGGAATACCTGCGAAGGTTCGAAAATCAATCAGATTAAAATCCAGAGTAATACTCGCCAGTGATTTTTTATTTTGTGAAGAAAAATCAAGACCCAACTGTTTTTTATTGATAGTACCTTCAAGTCCAAGATCTGTTTCTTTTCCTCGTGTTTCCAGCCCTCGGTCAAATTCGGTAATGCCACCCGAGACCACAATTTGAGGAATCAGTTTTTCACCAAATTCTGAATAACCCACTTGCGCCGAGGCCAGAATAAAATCAGGATCGTAAGGAATGAAAACAACCTTACCACCAATGCCATTTAAGGTACTTTTTAGCATTTCCGTAATATCGTTAGGGATTTCCGCCAGAGTCGCAAGAGAGCTTCCGGTATTATCTATGATATTTTTGGGCATGACATTCACCTGCTCAGTGCCATAAATTTCTGTCATCAGCCCTAAATCATAAATTGCTCGAGTAAAACTGGTAGCTTTGCTCTCTGGCGGTGTTTCTTTAATCGTCACATCAACATTATGAGGATGTGTGCAGGCAGCGAGCAAGCTAACAGACAAAACGGCTGCGGCCAGCTTAGACCTGAGATGAACTATTCCTTGTGCCTGTTTTTTGACTGTTAACATGGTTTGATCCTGCCCTAGTTATTTCAACTCTATTTCGCAACATTATTACCTTTGTTTGTTGAAAGGTTGATGATGGTTGCACCTTTTAAATCAGCACCTGCCCCGATATTAATATTACCTTCTCCTGCCTTCGTAACCCGAACGCTACTACTTCCTTTCGCAGTCTTCGCCTTCGATTTTGCTTTCGTTACTATAAAATTAATATTTTTTCCCGCTTTAATACTATCGTCAATCGGTTTATCTATAGCGATGCCATCGTCCAGATCACTTGCACTGACACTACTACCTAAGAGCAATAAAAAAAAGAAAACCCCTTTACATCCAGTCATACCTTTAAAATATCTGTTTGCCATAATGCAGTGACCTCGTTATTCAATGTTGATAGAGCCAGAATTTACGGTTTCAGCACCGACAGATACATTAACCGTACCTGAATTAACAGAGGCATTATGCACAGTGACTCCTGAAACATTTTTATTTGAAATGTTAACGGATCCCACATTTGCCTTCGCACCTACACCCATTGCCGCGTTAACAACGCCAGTATTAATACTTTTATTAGAGATATTAGCCGAATTAACTGTGGATCCAGAAAGGTTAATAGAACCTACGTTAGCAATCGATTTTGCACCTGTAGAGAGATTAACAACACCTACATTCACCGTATTATTATTCAACTTTGTAGAATTCATTTTTGATAAAGAAACATTGGTCGAGCCAACATTCGCAGTAGCATTATTGCCTATTGCTAAGTTAGTTACTTTATTATTAAGTGATTGGTTGTTTATTTTTACATTTTTAAGAGTAGAGCCTTTAACACTAACCGCACCAACGTTAGCGGTAGCATTACTACCCAAGGCTTTATTCATTACTTTATTGCTTTGTGTTTCATTATCAATAGTCGTTTTTTTAAGATTTGACTGTGCCAATACCACAGCAGAACAAAATACTCCACCGACAACCAACAAAGAAATAATAATTTTTTTCATCGTCCTATCCTTTTGAGTTTTTGTTTCTGATCTATTTATAAATTGATTAATCTGATATTCATTCTAACGTGTAGATAAACAAGATAACCAGTGAGCATTTCACTTTTAAAAGGTGCATATTACCAAAGAAAAAATATGCAATAATATTTTTATATTATTAAGTGCACAAGCGATGTTGTGTTGTTTTTTTATTTTGACTGACGACGACATGAATCTCGGTACTTTTCAGATGATTCAATGAGCCATCACCTCTCCTGAACCATTGATTTTTGTTAGTATTTTTTTGGGCGACCCCGAATAAACAACATCACCGCTACCCTCAATAACAACATCAAGAACACCTGTTATATTAAGTTCAGCATCTCCTGCGCCAGAAATAGCAATTTGACTATTCACCGTAATTAAATCACTTAAATCCAAATCTCCAGAACCATTAATCTCAACCTCCAAAGAAATCACCTTTCCTGATGCCTGAATATCGCCAGCTCCTTCCAAAATCAATTTTAATTTTTCGCTGTTGACATCGAAAAGCCGGATTTCACCTGAACCGCCCAATCGAACCATTTTAATTTCTGGAACATCTATTGTTATAAGCAGTGCGGTTTTTGTAACATAGCCTTTGTCCACCGTGATTTGCAACACACCATCATTCAGTTCGGTATTGACCAAAGGTATTAAATTATCATCGCCACTGATCGTCAATTTTGCAGGTCGACCCAATCTAACATGTATATCCGCACTCAATTTACTGATCAATACGTTAAAATCGTTTATCTTCCTCGTTATTGTTGACTCTCGACCCGACCCCATCACATTTCTCTGTGTTTTGATCTTGTTATTACTGATGTCAATACCATCGACAACAAGAGCGCCCGTATTCGAATCTCCTTCTACACCAATATTTACTGAATTTATCTGGACATTTGAATTCGACATGAAAGTTTCTGCATGAACAACGGTATAAATGTTTAAAAAAATCAGGGCAATGAGTTTAATCATGGGTAATCATTTCCCCATTTTATTTTGTCTTTAGTTAGGCCATAAAAAAACCGGGAACAAAAGCTCCCGGCTTAACAAGGTGATTATTCGACGGCTACACCTCCTGTATTTGCACTTGATTTTTTACCTGAAGCAAGAGTGGTCACATTTTTATTTTTTGAACTAACTCGAATCGTACTCTTTTGAACTTTAGAGTCCCTGACAACTAGACCACCCGTGGTTGCAATTGACTTCTTACCATCGGCAAATGTATTCACATTTTTGTTTTTAGATCGAATGCTAATGTCAGATTTCACTACCTTAGAATCTTGTAAAGTTGCACCCCCTGTGTTGGCAATAGATTTTTTAGCAGTCGCTTCTGTGGAAACGTTTTGGTTTTTTGATCCTACTGATATGTCTGATTTTTTAACTGTGCTTTGCGCAAACGCCGCAGAAGACATCATCAAACCGATAACTAATGCACTGATTACTGTTGTTGTTTTAGTCATTTTCTTAACTCCTTAAAAGGTCAATGGTTCCATGTTTGTGTTTCATGCCGTTGTTGCTGCATGTGGGACTATAGTAAGCCACTATCGTTAATTTACTTGTGAGGTTTGCCATCTTGTTAATGTGATGTATTCACACTTTTTATCCCGCTTTTACCGGGAAGCTCCAATTTCTCGACAAAGTGTGAATTATGCAATATTTTTCTGGATTTATATAATGTCCTTATGGGTCACCCTAATGCATAATACTGAGCAAACTTTACTCAAGACATTTCAGTACTTAAAAATGATATCTTTCCAGCAGGAGCAAATAGCATGAGCATGACAACCCGGTTATCAGTTTCTGGAATGAGTTGTGCGGGTTGTGTCGGCTCAGTTGAAAGCATTTTAAACAGGGTCACAGGCGTCTCCTCTGCGAACGTTAACTTTGCTGAACATACTGCTACTGTTAAAGGTCATGCTAGTGCACAGTCACTGATCGATGCCATCCGTGCGGGGGGTTATGATGCAACGGAACTCAGCGGTACCGATGATGAAACCGAAAAAGAAGCAGCAGAAATGGTTCACTACCGAAAACTGTTGAAAATGTCAGCCTTTGCTGCTGTCGTCGGCATCCCTCAGTTCATCTTGGGCATGGCCGGTGTCCTTCCTGGCTTTTCTGAGAGTAGCGAGCAATTTTTTTGGTTTCTGACAGGCGTACTGACGCTCTGGGTTTTGATCTATTCCGGAGGACATTTTTTTACCGGAGCCTGGCAATCACTCAAAAATCACAACGCCAATATGGACACCTTAATTGCTCTGGGTACCGGCTCGGCCTGGCTCTATTCAATGGTGATCATCACTTTTCCAAACCAAATTCCCAGCATGGCACAACATGCCTATTTTGAGGCCGCCGCTATTATCATTGCCTTAATCAATTTAGGTGCAGCACTGGAAATGCGCGCCCGAGGTAAAACATCGCAAGCGATCAAGCGCTTGATTGGCTTACAGGCTAAAACAGCCAGAGTAATAAGAGAGGGCGTAGAACAGGATATCCCAATCAAAGACGTGAGACTAGAGGAAACGTTGCGGGTACGCCCTGGCGAGCGCATCGCTGTAGATGGCCGTATTATTGAGGGCTCTTCCAGTGTTGACGAATCCATGTTAACTGGTGAACCCGTTCCAGTGAAAAAACAAGTCGGCGATGAAGTGGTCTCGGGCAGTATTAATAAAATGGGTAGCTTTCTCTTTCAAGCCAAACGCATCGGTCAAGATACGACACTATCCCACATTATTGCCATGGTGCGCACAGCACAAGCATCAAAACCAGCTATTGCTCGTTTGGTCGATAAAATTTCTGCCTTATTTGTACCCACAGTACTAATCATTGCCGTCATCACATTTCTCGCCTGGTTTAACTTTGGTACAGGCAACCTCGCCATTTCCCTGGCTATCGTTACGACCATGACAGTACTAATTATCGCTTGCCCTTGCGCACTGGGTCTGGCTACACCAATTTCCATTATGGTCGGGGTCGGCAAAGCAGCGGAATTTGGTACCCTTATTCGCAATGGCGATGCATTACAACTGGCAGGAAAAATCACCACGATTGTGCTCGATAAAACCGGTACGGTGACAGCAGGCAAACCCAGTGTCACCACGCTGGTCGTCTTTAATAGCTGGACGGAAACGTCATTATTACAATGGGCAGCGAGTATTGAGCAAAGCTCCGAACACCCGTTGGCGGAAGCGATTGTCAGCGAGGCAAAGAACAAACAAATCACGCTGCTGGAAATGACCCAATTTTCGGCTATCGCAGGACAAGGCGTTGAGGCAAAAATCAAGGATAAACTAGTTTTATTGGGTAATCGAAAGTTAATGAACGATCATAATATTGATATCGCCGCAGTGACAACAGCAGCGCTTGAACTGGAACACCAGGCAGAAACGCCTGTATTCATCGCCATAGACGGAAAAATCGCCGGTCTTGTCAGCGTTAGCGATGCGATCAAGCCAGATTCCCTGGCAGCAATTCAACGCATGCATGATTTGGGTTTGAAGGTGATCTTACTCACAGGTGATAATCGCGTTACCGCTGAGGCAGTTGCCAAACAGGTTGGTATTGACGAAGTTATTGCAGAAGTCTTACCACAAGACAAGGCGAATACCGTAGTCAACTTACAGGCTCAAGGCGCACGTGTCGGCATGGTTGGAGATGGCATCAACGATGCACCAGCCCTGGCAAGCGCCGATGTCGGGTTTGCCATCGGCACCGGTACCGACGTTGCCATCGAGAGCGCTGACATCACTCTTATACGAGGATCACTGCATGGCGTAGTGGACGCCATTGCCATTTCCAAAGCCACCGTACGCAATATCAAGCAAAACCTGTTTGGTGCCTTTATATACAATATTGTTGGTATTCCCATCGCCGCCGGCGTACTTTATCCCATCATGGGTATGCTGCTCAACCCCATGATTGCCGGTGCTGCAATGGCTCTGTCTTCAGTAACGGTAGTAACCAATGCCAATCGTCTACGCCGATTTAACCCAAAGCAGGAACAAAGATGAGTACGTTTTTAATCAATCTAGCAGGCTTAATATTGATCGGCCTTATCGTTTGGTGGTTTTGGTTATCTACCCGTAGAGATTGAGCTTTAATCCAGTGGATCAACAAACGTTGCCACAGATTTTTTATCTTTGCAACACGGATAAGTGCCAATCGCTATCGCCCACTAAACCTGACAGATCTCATTTTTTATCAGGCGGTAGATGCCATGAAACCAGTAAGGTGGCGATCACGACGATAAGACCCAGCACTAAAATAGAGCTAACCGGGTTCACACCCAGTACAGTGGCATAACTATAAATACTCACTGCGAGCAACATCGCAACATTTTCGAAAAAATTTTGAATGGCGACGGCTCCACCGCTACCCATCATTTTGTGTCCTATTTCTTGTAACGCGGCATTCACCGGGACAATAAATAAACCTCCTGCTAACCCACTAAAGAATAAAACTATTCTCGCGAGCCAAAGCGTATCAACAAAAGACAAAGTGATAATAAAAACACCCATCATATAAGCGGCCAGTCGTGTTCGACTTAAATGATCGATAGGAATCAGTTTCGGTACTAACGCGGCACCGGTAATAATACCCATGGCAACAAACAGAGTCAGTTCAGCAATATCGCTGGCATTTTTCGATAATAAAACCAGCGGTGCCCAAGCGACGATCAATACCCGCAAGACGGCGGAAGTAGACCAAAATAAACTGGCACCCAAGAGAGAAAAACGGGCTCGATCCACAGTAAAAAAAACTTGTATTGTTTGTTTAAATTTAGGGATTGCCGCACCCGGTGCCGTACCCCGAGCAGGTAACTTTGTTATAAAAAAAGTGCCCCATATCGACAAGCCATAAAAAACCAATATCGAATATAATGCGCCTTGCATCGACCAGTCGGCTAATTTAGCACCGATAAAAGTACCAAAAATGATCGCAAAAATAGTCGCCCCCTCAATGAGGCCATTGGCTTTAACCAACGATTGATGCCCCACCATTTCGGGTAACAACCCATATTTAGCCGGGCCATAAATCGCCGCCCCCACACCGATAACAACATAAGCTACGATCGGTTCTACTGAAAACAATATCAGTACCACACCCAGCACTTTAAACATATTGCCTATAATCAACACCCTGGGTTTAGGATATTTATCGGCAAAAGGTCCGACCCAGGGTGCCAATAAAACAAACGCAACCAAAAATGCACCTTGCAATACCGGAATATACCAATCAGCAGTTTGATTGTTATTCATAACCATTGCAATAATCGTAAACAGAATGGCATTATCAGCAAAGGCCGTTAAAAACTGCGCCACCAGTAATGCATAAACACCCTTATTCATTTTTTCACCGTAACGACTCACCTCTTATATACCCATGGCGTATATTAGACCACTACACAAACTACCAATTTTCACCCAACAGCTCAAAATACGCCTGGGGATGAAGGCACGCCGGACATACACTTGGAGCATCCTCACCCTCGTGAAGATAGCCACAATTTTTGCAGCGCCAAACAACTTGGCCGTTTCTTTTAAATACCTTCCCATTTTCTAGATTTTTCGCCAGATCTCTGTAACGCTTTCCATGCTGCTTTTCCGCGATAGAAATTGCCTCGAATGCTGATGCAATATTATCGAAACCCTCCTCTCGTGCTACCTTGGCGAAGGCTGGATACATTTCTTTCCATTCATACTCTTCACCTTCTGCGGCAGAATTTAGATTTTCGAGCGTTGTTCCAATTTCACCTGCGGGGAAGAATTCCGTAATTTCAACTTCGCCACCTTCGAGAAATTTAAAAAACCTTTTAGCATGCTCTTTCTCTTGATTTGCAGTCTCTTCAAATATTTCTGATATCTGTATCAACCCTTCTTTTTTCGCCTGTCCAGCGAAATACGTATATCTATTTCTAGCCTGTGATTCACCAGCAAATGCTATTAACAGGTTCTTTTCAGTTTGGGTTCCTTTGATACTTTTAGTCATTATCTATTCCTAGGTAATTTACTGTATCGCTCCCTAAGAACCGTACGTGATAGTTTCCCATCAACGACCAAGCCCTTCACAAGTCAGTTTGAATAAACTGACAATTTTTGCGATACACATCTACAATTGACAAACACCATGCAGTGCTAGAGGGTACACCAGCTACGATTTTCCTTCCCTCATAAAACCAATTTTCCAAACTCTCTCGCACTGACCCTGGTTACTATTTACTTCATTCATTGATTACACAAAATCCGTTACCAAAGGGGTCTGCACAATAAGCAATAGAACCCCAGTCACCACTCTCTCCCCCTTCATGTAATCCTCCCAATTTCAGTATTTTTGATACCAGCTCATCGACATTATCACAGATAAAATCTAAATGAACAGGTGTCCAATGACGCTCATAGTCACGGACAACACTACTTGATACAAGAGGCTTTGTTCCAGATTCTTTTTCTTGCAGATATATATCGGAATTTTCTACAGAAAGAACAACCATATTAGAACCTTGGTCACGAACTTTTTTACAACCAAGTGCTTCAACATAAAAAGCCTCTGCTTTCTTCAAGTTTGAGACATCAATACTCACTGAAATCTTTATCATAATATACTCTCCTTTAAGCTCATTTTTTATTCCATTTATGCATTTTCGAAAAATAAAAAAAGCAATTTTTTTATTTTTCGCACACTTTTTCAATACTTGTACTATATGCATTTGCGTCACAGACACCTAACACCCTGCTCATTGGCGGGACAAAGGGGCATTTTGTTAGAATTTTTTGATAACACGATCCAAGCTAATAACTTGTCGGTCTAGGCTAGATCTGGTGGTAAAATATCAAACTTAGGAACCCCTTCTGGATATACCGCCCATTTAGGAGCAGACGCAGTATAGATAGCCATTGCTGGAGAAAAATCACCATTATCATTCAATGTTGAAGCAGCGACTGAATAAAAATTCCCTACTATCACCTCTATACTCAATGTTGTACCACAGTCACTGCAAAATTTATGATTCATTTCTTTTCCAGAATCGCCAATTCGGGTAAAATTTGATGGGGTACCTTTTGTAAAATTAAAGTTATCTATTGGCACCCACAGCCCAAACCATTTATCTGAACCTGTATGTATTTGGCATTCATGACAATAACAAAACACTGAATTGATTGGCTCACCCTCAAAACAATACTCAATATTGCCACAGCCACACTTGCCCTTATATTTTTTCATGTTGACATTAACCTCAATTTTTTATGTACTCAGAAATACTAATTAAGAAAGAAGATAATATATCAACCCTACTGACAACATATTGTCAGTAGGCATCATACCTATACCCATAACGGTATAGATTTAGATGTTTGCGCGTGCAGATAGCCACCGCTAGTGAAATCCAGAAAACAGGAATATTGAGCCTTAGATGCTGCTATAAAAGCAGTGAAATGGTTTTGAGTCAATTTTTTATGCAACTATGGAGTATATGTTAGCCTTCCGGCTCTTTGTTACCAATATCGCCATTTAACTCCTCGCTTTCATCATAACTCCTTTTTCGCATCTCTTGTCTGGCTTTGGCACGCCGCTGTTCTGATGTACTTCTTAAATTAAGTTCAGCAATATGCTTTTCGGAAAATTTCTTGGCTGCGGGGCGTTCATCTGTGAGCCATTCAGCCAAAAATTCTTTTCTGGCAAGCCATGCTTCCACGAAACCGAATTCGCCAGAGACTACGCCAGTGTTATCGATGGCAATTGCGACTTTGTCCATTTTTCTGTCATCATCAGAGCACTGTGACACAATCTCCTTCAAAACAACATAGGTGGATGTTTCACCCTCATAGTTCTGAAGAATCGCGAGGGGAAATTCTGCCCTCGTATTACCACCAGTCTTTACCAACTCGGTAAGTGCGGCAGCAAACTCTGGCGTACAATTGGGAAACGTGTTGCTTAGCAGGCGTCCACCTCTGAATTGGAACAGCTTTGGGTCTCGGGTAAACCATGACAATTCTTTGCTGATTGCGAGTTGCGGATCTTTTGAGAGTTCCTTCTCCAGACCGTGCCGCTTCAAAACGCTCTTCGTCTTCGCCTTCTGCGGCCTCCCTGGCGAGCCGAGCTCCGAAGTAATCCCAAACTGTCTTCGGCTGACGCTTGGCCAGCTTACTGATGAAATTACTAAAAACCGGAAAAGGTGAGTATGGGTGGGGTCGAACCCATGTAACCGATTAATAATCATCCGGTTCCTACATCAATACAGGCTATTTTTTACTCTTAAAAGAACAGCACTCTTCTTATTCGCCTCATATTGACTAGAAAATAAACCCTTTAAGACTCAAATTTATGCTTTTTTGAACCCCTTTTTCATAAAAAAACAATTCATTACGTGGGTTCGACCCCACAGTGTAATTTGAAAACAGGAGTTAAGCTAATGGCGTCGATTCACCACTGGACAGATCATATGACGCCCAATGACAAGATTTTTTATCAACTGCTGGGACAACGGGTTGCATACTTTCGGAAAGCCCAGGGTTTAACACAAACGCAATTAGCCGAGACTTTGGGAATTTCTCAACAAACGATGGCTCATTATGAGGTGGGTAGGTTACGGATTGCTGTGGCGTTGCTATCCACTGTAGCTAAAGTCTTGGGTATTCCCGTTGAAGAGTTGTTAGAGGAAAAATCAAAAGCGGCTAAAGGCAAGCGTGGGCCTGCCTCTATCCTTGAACGACAGATTCAACAGATCAGATTAATGCCTAGAGGAAAACAGAAGTTTATTACAGAGATGCTCGATGCACTGATTCAGCAACAACAGGCATCATAAAAACAGTTTTACATGGATTATAAACTTGGGTTTGTCAGCAAAATTCTATAGTTGTTGTAGGTCAGCTCCTACTTGTGATTATTTATGATGGCTGTCCCAGTGTTTTGCCTCATAACTATAAACAGTTAGTAATACCTGATTTATTTGAATTATATACAACAAGATCTTGTTCAAGCAATTTTGAAGTCTCATTTTCACTAAAAAAACCAAATATTTTCAAAATATATCTCCTGCTGAAATTGTTCATATTAATTTATTCAATCTACAATTTTATGCATCAGGACAATTAGAAGGATTAATAATGTCACAGGCTGGATCAGAAGGATTCTGTACACAAATACCTTCTAAAATTCTGGGTACTAAACCAATAATACTCGGTAGCTTAAACCCTTTACCTCTATTGACTGGGGCGGGCTAATGGGTGGCCTCATTTATTTTGTTTTTGCCTACATGGTCGTCCGTTACACTTATCTAGGCCTATTTGGATCTAAAGGGTTTCGTAGTGTGAGAATACGGGCTAGGTGTCGGGCATTCTACTACCACGTTTAACCTTCCACCCAAATATAAATAGTATTATCGAACTTACCCCAAATAATACAAATAATATAAGCGCGATATATGGCTGCCTACACCGAAATTTATCATGAAATAAATTAAATTGATTTGCACAAACATCGCTGGCCAAACTTGCAGATGAAATTATCCACAATAAACTCCAAGCCGATGCCAGAAAAAAAATATGCCAATAACAATACTTACATACACTTTCACCCAAATTCCTTTCATTTACCAAATAATCAACACACCAAATGCGAAAGTTAATACGTGTAAGCATCTATTCTTGATTGGTCTAATACATCTTTTACAAACGATTGGCATTGATTAGTTGGCCACCATCGACCTAATTTTTTACCAATATCTAATAATTCATTAACTTTATTTTCATCAACATCAGAAACTTTTTCGCACGATGCACCCTCTTTATTCCTTTTACTATGATCAGTAACTTCAACAGGGTCACCGGGGAAATCACCCGAATTTTTCCTGCATTACCACCATCATCACTGTTACTCGACCCCATTCCGGCTTCTTTACTATCAGTTTTTATCCATTGGTGATCAACAGGCAAAAATCCAAGTGCTGGTTGACTGCATATAAAAACGTCTAACCCAAACGGATCAATATATCGAGTCGGATTATTATAAACATATGAGTAAGTATTTAGACCACCCCGCAATCCAATCGGATCACTAGTAATATATCTTCCTGTACTGGGGTCGTAGTACCGAAAGTAGTTATAAACAACACAGCCCGACATGCATCGTAGCTTAACTTCTGTTTTTTCCCAATACGATCCGTCGTTTGCAGCCGGTTTTTCCAAGGCGAGTGTAGCCAAGGCAAAATTTTCGCCTAGACGCGGTTTTGGGCTTAACTTTTCAGCTTCGCCAACAGGGGTTATGAGCTGTAAGGCTGCGGACATAGGCTCATTCTCCCGCTATTTTGACCTATAAGTCAATGTTTTCGTGCGAGTATTGTGAACCAATACAGTTAATCACTAAACCGTCCATTGATTGAGCAACATCAAGATTCAGGACAAAGCGACCGATGGTGTACTATAATGTGTACAAATAAACACAACGAGGTAAGCCATGACCCAGTCCACCACCATGACCATCCGCCTGGAGCCCGAGCTTAAGTCCCGCCTGGATAAGCTGGCTGAGACCACACACCGCAGCAAGTCGTTTCTGGCTTCCGAGGCTGTCCGAGAGTTTATTGAGATCAACGAGTGGCAGATTCAAGAGACCAAAGCCGCCATCAAGGAAGCCGACGAGGGCGATTTCGCCAGCCCGAAGGAAGAAGCTGCAGTGTTCAACAAGTGGGGGATCAATGCAGATTAAATGGCTACGTAAGGCGTTAAAAAACCTGGATGATGAAGCCGAGTATATTGCCCAAGACGACCCCCAGGCTGCCCGCGTGGTGGTACAGCGGATTGTACAGACTGTATCTTTATTGAGCGATAACCCATCATTAGGGCGTCCCGGCCGATTGCCGGGCACCCATGAACTGATTATTCCCAAGACCCG
>VAPM010708593.1_pt1 | contig 40725 bp, 28 predicted proteins | sample 3395091 | NCBI WGS metagenome assembly VAPM01 (sample SAMN08290445, study PRJNA428436) | hydrothermal vent metagenome | isolation source: Deep-sea hydrothermal vent chimney 3 | place: Pacific Ocean: Juan De Fuca Ridge
AGAGCCATTTTTTCTGCATCGCCGCGAGCTGCAATAGCACGATAAGCAGTCAAATCATCGATCAGCATTTCACCTCGATGCCTGGATAAAAACCGTCCTAACGCCAGGTCTGTTTCATGTATATTGCCTTGATAACCCAAAAGCGCTTTCTGCCAATCACGCTCGACAGGATCCGGCGTCTGCAAAAAATGGTGCCAGCCCGATACCCCGCCCACAAAAAGTAACAAGACAACAGCAGGAAATTTCCAGCCCTGGCGAATTCGAAGCACGCTTAACTCCGCCATCACACCCACCATAAGCAATGCCAGCATTTCAACAGGACGTTCCAGATAAAACTTACTGCTCGCAAACGCAATGGCAATCAGGGGGACACACAGCAACACTAAACTAACTTTCAAATGATTTTTGCGCTTCACAAGCAGAGCTAACAGCAATAAGACAATCGGAAAATAAACGATTAATAGCACCACCGAGGCACCCAGTGGAGCTAACCACAGACCCCCATAACGACTCAGCCAGGGTGAATCAGGGGTATGCTGCCAACCGCCAAGAAAGGTCGAATTCGGTTGATGGATAAAATTATTGGCAGCCCCTTCAAAAATCCAGCCCAGATAGCCCCATGCCAGTATGGCCACGACCAGCGGTATAGCAATTACAAGGTAGACACTGACGGGCGATGCCAGAAAAATACGCCGTGGTGCAATTAATGCAAAAAAAGGGAAAAGAGCGATATATATAAACAATGCGCCTGCGTCAATAAAAAACAATAGAGCCAGCAATATGCCCAGCATGATAAAAGAGCGTAAATCGGCTTGAAAACTCATCCGTAAACACGTTCGATACACAAAGTAAAAGACCAAAATAGTGAGCGCCAGATTTCCACCTGTCGTTGCCGCCCACAACAAAGGCACTTGCAACAAGACCAACAACAGTAGCAAGGCACGTTGCCATAGTGTCAGTTGTTTCTGACGTAGCTGGTAGTTCCAGACAACAAGCAAGAGTGCAACCAATAAACTGGATAAAAGATAAGGTGCCGCCCCCTGTGAATTGCCTGGCAACCAAGAAAAAGGCATTAACAAATACAATGGGACGTGCGGTGCATTCAGCCCAAGGTGCTCGATACGAAACTGATCTGCATCCATCACCCCTAAAACTTTGACCCAGTCTCGTAACGCAACTTCATTGCTGAAATTGTTGCTTACCAGCCAGATAGAACACACCGCCAATAACACCCCAAGCAACAGCAGCCAGACAAAATCGGCGCCCTGTCTACTCGTCGATATCATGACAGTATCACCATCATGCGCCGGCCTGATCCTTTTTTTTACGCGGATCAGCATCTAGAAACCGAGTTAAACCATGCGTGGTTTTTTCCCAATAAAAAGGTTTGTGTATCAGTTGCCAAAGTGCTTTATAAGCTGCAATTGACATCATTAGCCAATAAACCGGGACGGTCAGCGCCCAGGGAATCAAATGATATAGATGGCGTTTGAATACGCTCAGCGCGGATAAATAAACCAACAACCCGTTACCCAGTAACAGGCTGAACAAGCTGATGTACAAGATAATGGGAGGAAAAACGACATCCATGAGATGAGTCTGGCTATATAACCAAATAAAATACATTAAATACAAAACAGGCGCCAACAAACAACTGAGTACAGCGCCACCTATGAAAAACTGGAAACCCCAAAAGCCAACATGACCCAATGACTTATACAAGCGCACGGGGTGACGCATATGCACAAGGTAGGTCTGCATATAGCCCTTGATCCAACGCGAGCGCTGACGGATCCAGTTACCCAGTTGATTATTAGCTTCTTCGTAAGTCGTCGAATTGACCACACCGACATGGTAATTTAACTGCCTCAAGCGAATACCCAAATCCGCATCTTCAGTCACATTATAGGGATCCCAAGCGTTAATTTTTTTCAAAATTCGAAATTTAAAATGGTTCGAAGTACCTCCCAGAGGAATCGGTATTTTCAACGATTCAAGTGCCGGCAAGTAAAAATCAAACCAGAGCGAGTACTCCAGAGTAAACATCCGTGTGAGCCAATTTTCATCTGCATTAAAATAATTAAGGCGAGCCTGAATGACCGCAGTATTATCCGGTGCTTTGCGAAAAGCGATGACCGCTTTTTTTAATTGGTCATGCTCAGGCTTATCTTCAGCATCATAAATCGTGACCAGTTCGCCACGCGCAAAATTCAGCGCATAATTACAGGCCTTGGGCTTGGTTTGAGGTAACGAACTGGGCACTCGAATAATTTCAAACATTCCTTCCAAGCCCAGGTCTTTGGCTGCAGCAATTGTTTCCTCATCATCTTCTTCCAGTATCAGCTTGATATCTAGCTTTGAAAGCGGATAATCCATATTTCTCAGCGATTCCGTAATAATGGGCAACACGTCCGGTTCCTTATACATCGGTACAAGAACCGTATACAAAGGCAAATCACGGTCATCGATAGCCGCGACCTCTTCATCCGTAACTTTGACATCTATTTTTGTATGGCTACCTACCCACGCAAACAACATGCGCAACCCAAAATTCAACAGCATAAAAATACTGATAAAAATATTAACCAGAATCAGGGTCATCACCGGCCACAATGTAACAGACACAATAAACGTAGATAAAATAGCAAAAACCCAACAAAGTTGCTGACTGGTAAAAACTTGTCCCGCTGAATTCTCGGGTTGTTGTCGAGCGAGCTCATTGATCGCCAGGTCACTGAAATGATGATCTGCTTTACTTTGCGCTGACCATATAATATCGAATTTGGATGTTATAACATAATCATATGAACCACTGCTCTGCGCATTCATATACTCAAACACAGCTGGCGTCGAGTCAGCGATTGCAAACAACGTATACCCCTCCATTTTACGGAAAGGTAACACCAGTAACTCGGTATAACGAGTCAGTTCTTCATCCTTCCATAACCGGGTATCAGGAAACGCTTTAAAAAGATTAATAAATGGTTTTCGTTGCTGAATGGCAAGAGTGAGATAAAAATCCTGAGCACGAACCCAACCCTTGGAGAGTAAAATATCACCCAGGCGTGTCCCCCATTTTTCTTGTAGCTCAAGCGCATTATCCAGTTTTTTTTGTGTAAGCAAGCCTCGGGTAACCAACAATTTCCCGAGCGGTGTTATATCACCTGCTGCATTCTTCATGCCTCTCACTATTCCTGATTATTGTTTTGATGTTGACGGGTTCGCCTAAACAGATAAACAATACCCAGCACCAGAGCCAGCCAAACGAAAGCCATTATCCAGAAGCGATATTCACTGGCTATTGTTAACCAGTCTCGAACTTCCGGGTAATGAACTCGAGCCAAATTCGCCTCCACACTATTCAAACTAAATAGCAAACCACTCTGATCCGCAAAGGCGACATCACCTTCATTCAAAAATAGTTTGCGTACATCCGGATAAGGATCACTGTCACCAGACCGTAACCATAGACCGTGCTGACCTTGACTGGTGACAAGCTGGGCAATTGAAACTTTAGATAACTCATTCACCTTCAGTAGAGACTTACCTTTTCTATCCAGAATTTCAATCCCCCCCCGATCATAACTAACACGCGCCTTTAATTTTTCAAACTCAACATCGCCTAATGCAATAAATGGACGCTCAGGACTCAGAGGCTGGCCAGGTTTGGTGAAAATCGCTTTACGGCTGGCAAAAGGTACAGGATAACGTGCTGTAAAAGCAGCTATAAAAGGCAAAGACTGAACCGGATCCTCAAGGTATGCAAAAGGCAAATAGAAATCAAATTGATCGGCAAGATAGGCGGGCAAATCAACAAATCGTTCGGGGCTATCCGTACTCCGTTCAACAATTAAAGTACTCTCAGGTAATAGCTGTACAGGAAATGCAGCGAGGTCGTGTTTACAGTCACCACTGACTTCCGCATGCATAATTTGTATGCGTATGTTGTTATATAGCTGTTGATACCTAAGCGGTAACGGAATTTGCAGATGCTGTATACCTCTGCTGTCATCCAGCTGTTGCGCATAAACCATAATGCCATTTAAATATGCGTACAAACTAAACGCTGTTTTATTCTGCGGAGGGGGCGCAATCAAGTCCACAAATAACCGGGTCGGGCGTGTCCCTGCCGGCATTCTGAAAGGATCTAACAACAACTTCCATTCTGTATTAGCCCGAACATAATGCGTTGACGTATCCATGCCTAGATCAGCAAGCCTGATTTCTCTCGCGTTATCGAGATCATTCAAGTCCGCAGAATAATCAAATTGTTCATTCAACCCAGCCGTAAACGTTTGGTATTGACGACCTGCTACCAGTTTTTGCCAAGTATCGCTCATCAACGCAGAAACTGATATTTCAGTTGGCCTGGTTATTGAAATCACACTACGTAAGGGACTGCTCACCAATTCAATCATGTTGCTATCATCAATGTCTTTCAATGGGGTTGAGCCATTTTCAGCAAGAGGTGAGGATTGCATCTCTAGTTGCAACTGTTTTTCCAGGTTTGATCTGTCTCCGATGACGATATGGCCGATTTCTGGATAATGCGTAATAACCACTTCCTTCCCTTGGCGATACAAGTGATCCATAATCTCCCAGGTTGCACTGTACTCATCTTCGGAAAAAGGTTTGTTTGGTATCGTAAGCACCACTTTTTCAGGCAATAAAACCCAGGCATCACGCAACGAAGCAATACCACCTTGGTAGCCAATAGTGAGTGTTGAGTCGGATTCAATATGTAATAATGCACTGTCGATGCGAGAATCTAGACAACGATCATCCGAGACGAACAAAGCTGCCTTGAGCGTAATATCCAGAGTACCCGCCTGAAGTAAATCAACAGGAATATCAACTTTAAGCTCATGACTATACTTTTCATCCGTCAATTGCACCTGCTTAAGCGGATAACCATTGACCAGTAACAGAACATTTGCAAGCTTGTTCAATAACGGTGAAGTGGTATAACGGAGATGAATATTTGCAGAAGATATGAGTGTATCGCGCGGAACAGAGTAAGCCAATTTAGCTTCATGTCGACTTGCCGCCCCTTCAAAGCTAATGCCATCCTCATAACCCAGTTCTTTCAAACTAATTGATACCTGACCATCCGGCTTAACTACATCCGTCACTTTGCTATTCTGCTTAGCATTCCCTCCCTGTTCAGACAAGGCAACAGCCGGTACAAAAAATAAAAACCCAAAACATACCGCTAGCGCCATTGCCACAGCGCGGATTACTATCTGGAACTTCATGAGATGCCTTAAAAAAATATCTATTTTATGACCCAATAGGGTTTTGAATTCGATCGAATATCCGTATTCAATCTGTTATTTCTCTAAAACCAATCCATTGGCCTAGTTTTTATTGTTATGGAGACGAAGCAACAACTTACAACCTTTAACTTATTAATGGAAATATGAGTTTTGACCGCTTTCTAAGAAAATATGAATTTCACGTAACAAGCCGTGTTCGTTATTTAAGGTAGCGTAAATTACCGCTTGACGATATACGTCTATATACTTATCCCATCCAAACAAGCCACGTTTGTACTGCTGTTTTTAAGTCCGCTTCCACACCTGATCGAAAAACAAAACAACAGAAAAAAGTACGAAACTCGCTCAAACAATGATGGAACTTGCCGCTAAAAAAACCATCTACCCATAGTAGGGTATGGCATCCAGAAATAACGTGCCTTCGTCATGATGTCTACCCACCTGAGAAGCCTTACCCAATGGCCTATTAATTGCTTAATCTTTAAGCTATAAAATACCGTTAACCTGTGCACAACGAGGTAATCGCCATGAATATTTTTAACCACTACCAAAGCCGCTTCGATGATGCACTTGAAGATGAATACACGCTACAGGAATATTTAGATATTTGTAAACAGGATAAATCCGCTTACGCCTCCGCCGCAGAACGCATGTTAATGGCAATAGGCGAACCTGAAAGTATAGACACTCGGCATGACCCGAGATTAAGTCGGCTGTTCTCCAATAAAATTCTCCGCGTCTACCCCGCCTTTAAGGATTTTTATGGCATGGAAGATGTTATTGAAAATATCGTTTCCTATTTTCGCCACGCCGCACAGGGACTGGAAGAAGAAAAGCAAATTTTATATTTACTGGGCCCTGTCGGTGGCGGTAAATCTTCACTCGCTGAAAAATTAAAATCTTTAATGGAAACCGTGCCCTTTTACTCATTAAAAGATTCCCCTGTCAATGAATCCCCTCTTGGTTTATTTTCACTCATTGAAGATGGGGACATCTTAAAAAATGACTACCATATTCCCGAGCGCTACCTCAATAGTATTATGTCTCCTTGGGCGGTAAAGCGCCTTCACGAATTTAATGGTGATATCACTAAATTCAGAGTAGTCAAAAAACGTCCTTCAACGCTTAAACAAATAGGCGTTGCCAAAACAGAACCTGGAGATGAAAACAATCAGGATATTTCGGCACTCGTCGGCAAAATTGATATTAGAAAACTCGAAGAATTCAGCCAAAATGATAGCGATGCCTATTCCTACTCCGGAGGACTTTGCCTGGCAAACCAGGGGCTATTAGAATTCGTAGAAATGTTCAAAGCACCGATCAAAGTATTGCATCCTTTGCTCACGGCAACACAAGAAAGCAATTACAAAGGCACAGAAGGGCTCGGTGCTATCCCTTTTAAAGGTATTGTGCTGGCTCATTCCAATGAGTCCGAGTGGCTGGCATTCAAAAATAATAAAAACAATGAAGCCTTTCTCGATAGAATATACATCGTCAAAGTTCCATATTGTTTGAGAGTATCAGAAGAAGTACACATCTACGATAAACTCTTGGCCAACAGCTCGTTATCGCAAGCCCCTTGCGCGCCAGATACCTTGACCATGATGGCTCAATTTGCCACGCTCTCGCGTATCAAGGACCCTGAAAATTCCAGCATTTACTCAAAGATGAAAATTTATGATGGTGAAAACTTAAAAGACACGGACCCAAAAGCAAAATCCTACCAGGAATATAGAGATTACGCCGGCGTTGATGAAGGTATGACCGGTTTATCCACCCGCTTTGCCTTTAAAATACTATCGAAAGTTTTCAATTTTGATCATAGTGAAATTGCCGCTAACCCCGTACATTTACTCTATGTTATAGAACAACAAATTGAACAGGAACAATTTCCCTCTGAAATAGAAGAAAAGTATCTATCCTACCTTAAAGGTTATCTCACCCCTCGCTATGTTGAATTTATCGGCAAAGAAATACAAACCGCTTATTTAGAGTCCTATTCGGAATATGGACAAAATATTTTTGATCGCTATGTTATTTATGCCGATTTCTGGATACAAGACCAAGAGTACCGAGACCTTGATACTGGCGAAATATTTGATCGGCCTGCCATCAACGAAGAACTAGAAAAAATTGAGAAACCCGCCGGCATCAGCAACCCCAAAGATTTTCGTAATGAAATCGTCAATTTTGTATTGCGAGCAAGAGCAAACAACGAAGGAAAAAATCCAACCTGGACCAGTTATGAAAAATTAAGAACCGTTATTGAGAAAAAAATGTTTTCAAATACTGAAGATCTCTTACCCGTCATTTCGTTTAACACCAAAGCCTCTGGTGATGACCAGAAAAAGCATGAAGATTTCGTTAAACGTATGATGGATAAAGGCTATACCCGCAAACAAGTCAGACTACTTTCAGAATGGTACCTCCGGGTACGAAAGTCATCCTAGGAGCCGTCTTTGTGTCTCAAATTATTGATCGACGCCTAAATGGCAAAAATAAAAGTGCTGTCAATCGGCAACGTTTCATTCGACGATTTAAAAGTAAAATAAAACGGGCTGTCTCTGATGCCATCGCCGGTCGGAGCATCACCGACATCGAAAAAGGTGAAAATGTCCGTATTCCAGAAAAAGACATATCAGAACCCAGCTTCCATCATGGCAGTGGCGGCACAACCGAAAATATTCACCCTGGAAACAAAGAATTTACAACCGGAGATAGAGTACGACGCCCCAAAAATCAAAGTGGAAAAGGAGGAAAAAAAGCAAGTAACAGCGGCGAAGGCGAGGATGAATTTATCTTCGAACTTTCTCGCGATGAATTTTTGCAATTTTTTTTCGAAGATTTAGCCTTGCCCGACCTTATAAAAACCAAACTGGCTAAACTGGAAACTGAAAAAACAGTCCGGGCAGGCTATGCAACCAGCGGCATTCCAGCCAATATTAATGTGATTCGCTCACTAAAGGGTGCCATGGGCAGACGTATCGCCTTACAAAGTCCATACAAGAAAAAACTCAAGAAAAAAGAACAAGAGTTGCAAGCTGAACTCAAGCGTTTTGGTGAATATGAACCTCACATAATCACTTTAAAAAATGAAATATTGGTGCTCAAAAAGAAAGTCCATGCCATCCCTTATATTGATGAATTCGACCTCAGATACAATAACCGAATCAAGCAAAATGTACCCACAACACAAGCCGTCATGTTTTGTTTAATGGATGTTTCAGGCTCCATGGATCAAGAAAAAAAAGAGATATCAAAACGTTTTTTCATGTTACTTTATTTATTTCTCAACCGTAACTATGAAAAAATTGAATTGGTATTTATTCGTCATCACACTATTGCCATGGAAGTCGATGAAGAAAATTTCTTTTACTCAAGAGAAACAGGTGGCACCGTGGTCTCCAGTGCTCTGGAACTCATGCACGAAATCATAACTGAAAGATACCCGAAAAATGACTGGAACATCTACGCAGCTCAAGCGTCAGACGGCGATAACTGGAACGATGACTCCCCTCTCTGTCGCGAACTATTAAACAAGACTATTATGCCGCTGGTGCAATATTATGCCTATATAGAAATCACCACCGACGTCCATCAAAATCTGTGGCACGAATATCTCAATATCAAATCAAAATACGAAAATTTCGTTATGCAAAGAATCGAAGGCATCGCTGATATTTATCCTGTTTTTAGAAGCTTATTTAAAAAGAAAAAAGTATGAAACGTAAACCCCTATCTATAACTTCCGAATGGACTTTTGATTTAATCAAAGAATACGATAGAGAAATTTCCCGTATTGCCGAGAGTTATAATTTGGAGACCTACCCTAACCAGATTGAAGTAATTTCCACTGAACAAATGATGGATGCCTACTCCTCTGTGGGTATGCCAGTGGGTTATCACCATTGGTCATTTGGCAAACAATTTCTTTCTACCGAGAAAAACTATCGCCGCGGCCGTATGGGACTCGCCTACGAAATTGTAATCAACTCAAACCCCTGCATTGCTTATCTCATGGAAGAAAACACCATGGCAATGCAAGCATTGGTTATCGCTCACGCTTGTTATGGACATAATTCGTTTTTTAAAAGTAATTACCTTTTTCAAAGCTGGACCAATGCCGACGCCATCATTGACTATCTACTTTTCGCTAAAAATTATGTAACACATTGTGAAGAACGCTATGGCGAAGAGGCCGTAGAATTAACATTAGATTCCTGCCATGCTCTCATGAACTATGGTGTAGATCGTTATCAACATCCCTACCGGTTGTCTTTGGTAAAAGAAGAAGCACGCCAAAAAGAGCGAGAAGCCTACTTACAATTGCAAATTAACGAATTGTGGCGTAAAACCATTCCGACAACCGAAAAAGAAAACTCAGACATAAATAAAAAAAGATACCCTGAAGAACCCCAGGAGAATTTACTTTATTTTATTGAAAAAAATGCCCCTTTACTAGAACCCTGGCAACGCGAAATTGTGCGCATTGTAAGAAAAATTGCTCAATATTTTTATCCTCAACGGCAAACCCAAGTCATGAATGAAGGTTGGGCCACATTCTGGCATTACACTATTTTGAACCGATTATATGAAGAAGGCCGAGTTACCGATGGTTTTATGATCGAATTTTTACAAGCACACACGAATGTTATTGACCAACCAGCCTTTGATGAACCACACTATAACGGTATTAATCCCTACGTGCTGGGCTTTACTATGATGAGCGATCTCCGCCGTATCTGTGAAAACCCAACAGAAGAAGACAAACGATGGTTCCCTGACCTGCACAATACAGATTGGGTCAAATCTCTGGATTTTGCCATGCGTAATTTTAAAGACGAAAGTTTTATTGCCCAGTACCTATCCCCTAAGGTCATACGAGACCTCAAACTTTTTTCCGTATTAGATGACGATACACAAAGTGAACTTGAAATCACCGCCATCCATGATGACCGCGGCTACCAAAATATCAGGGAGCAACTTTCAAATCAATATAACCTGGGAAACCGAGAACCCAACATTCAGGTTTATAGCGTTAACCGTCGCGGTGATCGTTCATTAACACTGCGCCATTATGAACATAATCGTCGCCCTCTCGGAGACAGCACCTTTGATGTCATGCGTCATGTTTCCCGCCTCTGGGGATTCACCGTCAGGATGGAAACCGAGCACAGTAATGGCAATATTGAAATAAGCCACGAAATTGAAATTGCGCCCTATCAGAAATAATATACCCGTGGCGTTTGAGATTTCGGTGTTAACGCCTCACTTCGACATTAATAAGCTAACGGTCATGTGCAGCGGTACTCAGCTCTGGCGGCGAGGTAACGACAAATCTTGCTTACCTTTGTGATAAACGTTAGGACTATTCGGTGGCCTGTCTTTAAAGCGGCGATGCACCCACAAATATTGCTCTGGACACCATTTCAACCCCATTTCTATAGCGGCATTGACACGGGTCATATCCGCCACCAAATCATCACTGGGAAAATCTACCAGCGGTGGCGAAATCGTCACCAGATAGCCACTGCCATCAGCAAGCCTTCGTGAAGCAAAGGGCATAACCACGGCACCACTGAGCTTCGCCAGACGCGCGGGCGAGGTATTGGTCGCTGCCGGCACATCAAAAAAAGGCGCGAACACACTGCTTTTATGTCCAAAGTTTTGATCAGAAGCAAACCATACTACTTTGCCTTGGCGTAGCAAGCGCACCATGATTTTAATTTCATGGCGGGGGATGGACGTTCCCGACAAACGTTCCCTGCCCGACAAAATAGTCGCGTTTAACAAGTGGTTTTCATGCGGCCTATAGATAGAAGTAATAGGTATATCACAAGCAACTCCCATAAAAGCACCGCTAATATCCAGTGTCGTGTAATGCGCCCCAAGCAAAATTACACCACGTCCTTGTTCAACCGCTTCACGCAAGTTCTCCAAGCCCTCTATTTTCACCAGATTACGCAGTCGCACGGGATCGCCCCACCACGACAGGCCTGTTTCGAACAAAGCTTTACCCAGAGACGCAAAATGCTCTTCCACTAAGCGTTGACGCTCAGCAACACTAAGAGAGGGATAACATAACTCTATATTGATTTGTGCAATAGCTCGTCTTCGGACGGCAACACACATAGCGACACGCCCCAAATATTTACCAAGCTTCATTTGCCAACGATAAGGAAGCAACACCGCGCCTTTAAGCAAAACAAGACCCAGCCACAGCGGCCAATATTTAGGAGAAAACAAACGTTTGTTCACAATTATAAAATACCAACAACTCTAAAAAAAAGGATTCTACCCCGCCTCTGGCTTACTTACAAACCACAGTCCTACCTCAATATATAAATGAAGCTATATATTGATTTTACCCCGCAGCGCTGCTAGGATTATCCACAATTTAAAAAACTTAAAAAAAATAATTAAAAATGACTGTTCAGTGGTATCCCGGGCATATGCATAAAGCCCAAAAAGAAATCAAAAAAGTGATCCCGCAGATTGATGTGGTCATTGAGGTATTGGATGCACGTATTCCATATAGCAGTGAAAATCCAGCCATCAAAACTATTCGCGATAATCGACCCAGCATCAAAATTCTTAATAAGGCCGACTTAGCCGACCCGGATGTTACACAACAATGGATTGCCTATTTTGAAAAAGAAGCAAGCATTAAAGCTCTCCCCCTGATCGCCGATCAAAAAAAACAAGTGCGGCAATTATTACCTAAAATTGCTACGTTATGCAAAATGTTTTTATCCGATAGAAATTTTTCGAAAAAACCAGCCAGAGTTATGATCATGGGCATACCTAATGTGGGCAAATCCACGATCATGAATGGTCTGGCAGGTCAATCATTGGCCAAAGTTGGCAATGAGCCTGCCGTCACCAAACGTCAGCAATTAATTATACTGGCTAACGGTATTCAGCTCTCAGACACCCCTGGAATTTTGTGGCCTCGCATGGAAGATGAAAATACAGGTTATCGCCTAGCCATAACCGGAGCCATAAAAAACACCGCCATGGAGTATGAAGATGTCGCGCTATATGCAGCTGATTTTTTTCTTAAAGTTTATCCTGATGCCTTGATGGCTCGCTATCAATTTAAAGAATGCCCAAAAAATGACATTGCCCTATTAGAAGCCATAGGGCGAAAGCGGGGCGGCTTACGCTCCGGAGGACGCATCGACATGCATAAAGCAGCGGAAGTATTATTACACGACTTTCGTGCAGGCAGCTTAGGGCGTCTGTCGCTAGAAACACCTGACATGATTTCTGAACTAAACCCGGAACTTTAAAAAAATCAAAACAATGAGATTTGCTTCAAGACTCTCAATATCCGGCTAACGAATAAGCGGTAATCTCTGGATATATGCCCATTTCTAATTAATTGTCTTTAATAAAGGCGGTTAGGGATTTCAAACTGCTACGTTTAACAGTGCTACCGTATTTGATTTCAATGGGCAAGATGCCAAATGGCCCGGTGATGATTAAATCAACTTCAGCACCTCCCCGTGTGCGAAAATAGTAGCTATTCGAATTAGCAATATTGCTGGCTTTAATCCCTTTAATCAGCTCTTCACAAACAAAACCTTCAAAGGAAACACCGACAACGGGGTTTGATAACAAAGACTCCATTTCGTTTATTCCCAATAAATAATAACGCCATGAATATATAACCCTCCATGCTCAAAATGATTTTTTGTGTCCGACTAAATACCGATTCAAAATCGCTTTCAGCTCCCTTCCTAACATTGAAAATCGCAACTTCAAGTATCACTGAAACTTTCCGGTTTTTTCTGCGTTTTAAACTGGGACAACTCTTCCAGTAACTCGGCGGTAATGCTCAATATTTTTTTATCGTCATGAATATTTTCTTGCAAAGTAACAGCCAATTGTTGCGCCTTTTCAATACGATCATGTAAAGAGCTTACCGTCGTATTCAGTTGTCCCGTCACTTCATGAAAATAATCTTCTTTGCGCAGATTCAAGGTAAAATTCAAATCGCCTTGCTCGATTTGCCGCAAACTGCGCTCAATAACAAATACCGGACCCGCAATGCGATGACTTGTTTTGACATTGATTTTATAAATCACAAAAAAACCAATCAGCTCTAAAGCAACCACAACAAAAGGAAAAATCTGTTTAATCAAAGAAGTCTCCGGTATCAAACCAACAATCAAATACCCTGCAAGGATAATGATGTTCACCAGAATAAACATCGCCAGCATCACTTCCATTATCATGCTGTACTGAAAAGCCTGTTTAACAATGAGTTGACTACGTTGATTGGCCATTTCCACCCCGGTATACTGATAAGTTGATTCTTATTTTATGGTAATGAACATACATACCATAACATCGGCTCAGTCGACTATAAGTTAAGAAATAACAGTGAGTGAAATGAAAACTGAGCCACTCACCCTTTCTCAAACCACCGCTCCAATGAGGCTGTTTCCGTGAAATACCGAAGTTCGTCAAATGCCTGTTGCGCCTCGCTATACTCTTTTTTGAGCCAAGCCAGCCATTGTTTTATACGACCTAAAATTCGGCGTTCAGTGATGCCTGACTGCTGCTTCAATCGTACATACATATCGACCAACAAGTGGTGTATATGCGGCCATCGAAACGGAACGACATCTGGATTTTTTATTTGCAGAGCCAGGTCGGGACGTGAAAGAGCACCACGGCCAATCATAATATTTTCACATCCACTCATTTCGACACAACGTCGATAATCTTCCTGGCTATTAATATCACCATTGGCAATCACCGGAATAGTAAGCCCCTCATTAATCGGTGCTAAGCACTGCCAACGCGCTGGTTTTATATAACCATCTGCTTTCGTTCGGGCATGCACTGTAATTAAACTTGCACCACCATCTGCCACGGCATGCGCATTTTCCAAAGTCAATGCGGTATCTTCATAACCCAAGCGGATCTTTCCCGAAACCGGAATATGTCCAGGTAAAGCTTTGCGTACCGCACGAACAATATCATAAATACGATCCGGTTCTTTTAGTAAAACAGCCCCTCCTGCCTTGCGGTTAACCGTTTTCGAGGGACAACCAAAATTAATATCGACACCCGGTGCACCCAGCTCAACCGCACGTTGGGCGTTTATAGCAACAATTTCAGAGAGGCCACCCAATAGCTGAATAACGACAGGAATACCCGCAGCAGTTTTTCCACCCTGCTGCAGTTCCGGACAATAACGGAGAAAAACATGTTCGGGCAATAGCCGGTCAACAACACGAATAAATTCGGTAAAACAAGCATGAAAACCACCCACCTCCGTCACGATGGCACGCATGTGATGATCAACAACGCCCTCCATTGGCGCAAGATAAATATTCATATCGTAATCACCATTAAATTTTGACAATAAAGCGACTTAGTATAAAACTTTAGCTCTGTAAATGCGCGCAGGATTTAGGAAAAATATAATATTCGCATACCGAGGCATTTTTTAGGATAATACCCGTTTAGGAACGTGCACGTTCCTTATCACAAAAGAAAGTGAATCAATCATGCTACTGGTCATTTCTCCGGCTAAAACTTTAGATTACGAAACCCCATCGCCTACTGAAACGTTTTCTATACCGGCTTATTTGGATCATTCCAAACAACTGATACAGCGTGCCCGTCAATACAATGAGCTTGATATCATGACGCTGATGTCGGTAAGTGCAAAAATAGCCGAGCTGAATGTTCAGCGTTTTGCCGATTGGCATACGCCATTCACACCCAAAAATGCAAAACAAGCCATCCTGGCATTTAAAGGGGAAGTTTATACGGGATTAGCTGCCGAGCACTTTTCTGAAGATGATTTTCAGTTTGCACAACGACATTTACGCATTTTGTCCGGTCTCTACGGCTTATTGCGACCCCTGGATTTAATGCAAGCTTATCGCTTGGAAATGGGGCGGAAAATGGAAACAGACAGAGGTAAAAATTTGTATGCGTTTTGGGGGGAGATCATTACCGAAGGTCTGAATAAGCAATTAGATAGACTGGATTCAAAATATTTAATCCATCTTGCATCCAGTGAATATTTCAAATCCATTAAACCGAAACAACTTAATGCTGAAATCATCATCCCGGAATTCAAAGATTATAAAAATGGGGTTTACAAAATGATGGGGGTCTATGCCAAAAAAGCCCGTGGCCTGTTGAGTCGATTTATCATCCAAAATAAAATAAGCAACCCAAAGTTCATTCAGGACTTCAGCGAAGCAGGTTATCAATTCAATAAAAAAATGAGTCAGGGTAATACCTGGGTTTTCACCCGTAAAAATAAACCACAAAAATGAAATACCGAAAACTACAACCACTGAGACAACTGCTGCCTTTTTTACGACCTTATAAAAGTATATTGTTACTCGCCCTGTTGGCATTAACCATTGCTGCATTGGCTACCCTGGCCGTTCCTTTCACTGCACGTTACATGATCGACTCGGGTTTCTCCAGCATCCAGGCTGAAACGATTGATCAATATTTCTGGGCTTTATTTTTCGTTGCTGTGATCTTGGCCGTGGCCACCGCTATACGCCATTATTTAGTTTCCTGGTTAGGCGAACGCGTAGTGGCCGATGTCCGGCTGGCCGTTTATCGACATGTGATCAGCATGAGTCCCGTTTTTTTTGAAGCGACTCGTACAGGCGAAGTATTGTCTCGTTTGACTACGGATACCACCTTGATACAAAGTGTCGTCGGCAGTACCGTATCGATGGCTTTGCGCAGTGTATTTATGTTCGTCGGCGGGTTGCTGATGCTGATGATCACCAGCCCCGAACTCACCGCCTGGATTGTGCTGTTGGTGCCGATGATTCTATTACCCATTGTGCTTTTTGGGCGCTTGGTGCGACGCTTGTCTCGCGCCAGCCAGGATGCCGTCGCCGATACCAGCGCTTATGCCGAAGAAACATTGAATGCCGTGTCCGTCATTCAAGCGTTTACTCATGAAGAACGAGCGGCCAAAAAATATGGTAACGCCGTTGAAAGTGCCTTTGCAATCGCAAAAAAACGCTTGCGCGCACGTTCATGGCTGACCGTCTTGGTTATTTTATTTGTTTTTAGTGGCGCAATATTACTTTTGTGGCTGGGTGCGCAGGCGGTAATTGATGGAACCATGAGCGCCGGTGAACTCAGCCAATTTGTACTTTATGCCATTCTAGTTGCCAGTTCTGCCGGGGTATTGAGTGAAGTATGGGGAGAATTACAACGCGCAGCAGGGGCAACAGAACGATTAATGGAATTGCTGCATATTGAAGCAGTGATTAAATCACCAGAGAACTCCATCTCTCTGCCGGTGCCATTACAAGGCGCGATCACCTTCGATATTCTCGAATTTTATTATCCATCCCGACCTCAGCAAGCCGCTATAAAAAATTTTTCATGCAACATTAAAGCAGCACAAACTATTGCCTTGGTGGGACCATCTGGCGCAGGGAAAAGCACGATTTTCCATTTATTACTGCGTTTTTATGATCCACAACAGGGACAAATAAAAATTGACGGCATACCTATCCATCAGCTTAATCTAAAAGATCTGCGGCGCAATATTGCTTTAGTACCGCAGGATACGGTTATATTTTCAACGAATGCACTGGAAAATATCCGCTATGGCCGACCCGAAGCAAGCGATGATGAGGTATTAGCTGCGGCGCATCTGGCTCATGCCGACGCCTTTTTATCGCAACTGCCCCAAGGCTATCAAACTCACCTGGGTGAACGGGGTATACGCTTATCCGGTGGCGAACGACAACGTATCGCCATCGCCCGAGCCGTGCTAAAAAACCCACCGATTTTATTGCTTGACGAAGCAACCAGCGCCCTGGATGCCGAGAGTGAACGTGAAGTACAGCTTGCATTGAATGCCTTGGCAAAAGGACGCACCACCTTGGTCATCGCCCACCGCCTTGCGACCGTACTCAATGCGGACAATATTCTGGTTATTGATCAGGGACAAATCGTCGCCGCCGGAACACATGAAACTCTGATCAAAAAAACCGGGCTTTATAAACAACTTGCTGAACTACAATTTGCGGTAAGCTAAGAGACTGTAAATAAATAAACCGGACAAAATATGAACACAAATCAACAAAATACGGGCTTGTTAGCCTGGATCGAGCGAACAGGAAATCGCCTGCCCTCCCCTGCCATGCTGTTTTTTGTCGCGGCTATTTTTATTATGCTGCTGTCTCAAATAGCTGCTCTATTTGAATGGCAAGTCACCAAAACGGTTATGGGGGCAGACGGTGCACAACGAGAGGTGGTCGTCCATGCCATCGGTTTGCTCAATAGCGAAGGGATTTGGTGGGCCTTAAGCAATATGGTCAGCAACTTCATGTCTTTTCCGCCATTAGGTCTGGTCTTAGTCGCTATGCTGGGTATCGGTGTGGCGGAACGCAGTGGTTTGGTGGCGGCGCTGTTACAAGTCACGGTGGGTAAAACACCGGCGATGCTTTTAACTCCTACGGTATTTTTTCTGGGGGTGATGTCCTCACTCGCCCTAGATGCGGGGTATGTGGTCTTGCCTCCCCTAGCTGCGGCTCTCTATCTGGCATTAGGGCGCTCACCCTTAGTCGGTATTGCGACGGCGTTTGCCGGTGTCTCGGCCGGCTTCAGTGCCAATTTGTTTGTTACCGGTCTCGACCCATTGTTAGCGGGTTTTACTCAAGCTGGTGCGCAACTCATTGATGAAACTTACGTGGTCAGCGCTGCGGCTAATTGGTGGTTTATGATCGCCTCAACGTTGTTGATTACCTTGATAGGTTGGTGGGTTACGGCACGTTGGGTCGAGCCTCGAATGAGTCACGTCCCTTATGAAATTCCGGCCGGTATTCAGGTCAGCAAAAACACGTTAAAAGATACAGAAAACACGACCCGTGGGCTGAAATGGGCTGCCATGAGTTTTGTCGGTGCGTTGGTTTTATTTTTGTTATTAATTCTGTTTCCTGATGCCCCTTTGTATGGCCAGGGCAAAACTTTTGATCGCTGGATCGAAGCGATTGTACCGTTAATCCTGATTGCTTTTTTGCTGCCTGGTATCGCCTTCGGTTATGGCGCAAAAACATTACGCAGTGAAAAAGACATTGCGCGCCTGATGGGCGAGACAATGGCTAGCCTTGGCCCTTATATTGTACTGGCTTTTTTTGCCGCGCAATTTATCGCCTTTTTCAAGTTTAGCCACCTGGGTGAAATGCTGGCTATTGTCGGCGGACAGGCTTTAGCACAAGCGGATCTCTCTTCCGGGGTTTTAATCACGGCGTTCATCTTCATTGTCATGCTGGGCAATCTTTTTATGGGTTCGGCATCGGCGAAGTATGCTTTTTTTGCGCCCGTTTTTGTGCCTATGTTCATGCAAGTAGGGATCAGCCCTGAACTGACGCAAGCCGCCTATCGAGTGGGCGATTCAGTCACCAATGTTATCACGCCACTCAATCCCTATATGGTCATTGTGCTGGCATTTTTACAACGCTATGCACCTAAAGCAGGAATCGGCACTTTAATTTCATTGATGCTACCTTATGCCATTGCCTTTGCCATCGCCTGGTTATTTTTGTTACTAGCCTGGATGTTTTTTGGTCTACCCTTAGGTCCCGGCGGCGGATTGGGATATCCATTGGGAACCTAAATTTTATTCTTTCTACCAGCACTCCGCCACGGTACCGGTACCCGATTCTCCCTTGGCACCGGTCTGAGTCAGCGTCAGTGTTTTGCATTTCTTGTCGTTAGCTTGTCCCCCTTGAGGAATAGCTTGCAAAGTGTAAGTCGTCGAGGCGACAGCGGAAAGAGAAATAGCATAGCGACCGTTTTCAGTATTTTCTGCAGGGTTGAAGTCAGGGCAGCTGCCATTATTGTAGGCATTAAACTCCGTGAAACAACGCTCCAGGCGCTGTGCTGCGTTTAATAGATCAACTTTACCTTCAGCTCGCCCACCCTCGAGGACATAATTTTGATACGCCGGTAAAGCAACAGCGGCCAGAATGCCAACAATAGTCACTACAACCAGTAGTTCGATCAGACTAAAGCCGCGGAATGGGTGATGTTTCATACTCGTTTTGCTCCGTTATAGTCACGACTCAGAGGTAAGCTAAGTCGTGACCCTTTATGTTATATACCCGTATCGAATTTTATTAGGTCTTCATATTGTCCTTTTTTGGACGACTATTTCAATTGCTGCCATGATTGACGACCTGTCTGAGGACCCGAGATGCTTTCAAGGGTAATGTCGATCTTGCCGTCAGAACCAGAAATATATTTAAATTCCCGATCTCCGTCATTAAGAATACCCGGCGTACTCATAATTTGATCACCCTCTATACCGCTCACCGCCACATACGTCGTCGTATCATCTTCATTTTCGATCTTAACAAGATCATTATCTGTAAATTCACCATCCTCATCGAGATCAAAAGGCGTCTTCACCAGGCGGCTACCGTACAGAGCATCCAACTCCATCAACCAACCCCGACCACCTGCGTCACAAGCTGCCGTTTCAGGGATAAGAGTAGTGAAAATAATTCGTCCTGCATTCAAAATAGGGTCGCTGACCACACGCTCTCCTTCCGCGCCCGCGTTGGGTGAAATCAGGTCGAGATACCAGCCGGATTCCAAGATCATGCTATTGTCAGTGGTGACCCGCAAACCATTAGTGGAAGTGCTGCCACTTTTTAGCGTCATCACCCCTTCTTTTAAAATTTTCTGTTCTAACAAAGCAGTGCGACTTGCGACAGGACTACCCGTATCATGTATACCGTAAAAGGTTTGGGTAGAGAGATCACTCGTGTCTGACAGTTCCACATATTTTCCAGTGCCAAAGTACACCATGATGCCGTTACCCTTAGGCCCACGCCCAACATCCATACGACTGGTAATGGGTTGCACATCACTCGATGGGCAAGGCACCGTAGCAGAGGCACAGGCGGTGAACAAGGGTAGCGGAACAACCGTAGAACCGAAAGCTGGTTGCCAACCACCGGTACTGCTACCACTGACATCGAACTTCCAGACGTTACCGAACAGGTCACCCGCATAAATTGCATCGACAATGGCATCGCCATCACTGTCGATGGGCGTGACGGTAGAGAGAGCATTCGCTCGACCTGATCCGGAAGGATCTTCGCTGAAACCTGTTTTAGTTGACATTTTTTTGATCAGGCTGCCGTCTTCAATATCAACGATAAAGAGCACCGCATCGCCTGTACTGCTGGCGCTGCCATCGGCCTCCATATTATTATAACCATTACCAAATACCGCCGCCCATTTTCCATTCGCCATTCTGACAACATTGGGCTGACTGAAAGTATAACCTAACTCTGAATCGGTATACTCCCAAAGTACCTTTGATTTGTTAAAGCTATCAGGATTGGTAACATTGAGTGCATAAATGCCCTGACCACCCGAGTTGAGCCCCCCCACTAATACGGTTTTCCAACTGCCATTGAAAAAGGCGTCACCCACTGTGGGTGTGCCATCAACATAATAGGTATGCGTGTATGCTGGCGAAGTTAATCGACTCAAATTAGCATAAAGTATACTAGGCACATAAGCCAATTTTTCAATACCTGTAGCAGCATCAAAGCCGTGCAGCATCCCGCCATTAGCTCCGGCATAAACCATGGGCCTGCGGCTTGCATTGCTAGATTGAAAACTGGAATAGGACACACTTTCCAGAGAATCCGAATAGCGAAAAGCGGGTTTACCGACATAAATCGGCGCAGAATTAATAATGTCGCCCAGTTTCATGGGTCGGTTGCGAAACGAGCCGCTGTTTTTAATTTCATTACTGTCATCGCCACGCAGGTAGGCTAAACGACTCGCGCCCAGAGTGTCGGTTGTGCCATTAATATCCGTATTCAATGCTGTCTGTTGAGTCGCGCTGAGATCTCCCCACGTAAAAGTAGTACCAGCGGAACCATCGTAGGTCATGATGTTGCGATTTGCGGCAGCAGGAATCAGGTCACCGGCATTCCAGAGCTGAGCACCCACACTGCCGTCGGAGTTGATCGGATAAGCCAATAACTCTCCTACCCAACTGCTGCTATTGAAGCGTGCTTGATAGATCAAGGTGTCAGACTGAATGGATCCCGTATTCAATGCGACGGAAGCCGCCGACGAATCACGGGCATCGATGTTGTCAAGTACCGACTTGAAAGCCGTACTGATTGCCGCCGGTGTTTTGGCATTGAGCATGGCACCGCGCCCGTTGAGGGTGGCGTGCCACAGATCATCAATGGCCGAAGGACCGCGGGTACTGAACGCAGTGGGCCAGGTGGGCGGATAGCTATATGGGTCCGCCGTTGCCGCCATATCGACTTCGAATATATTGCCTTTTCGCCCCAGTACAATCCCGAAGGTCACCATGTGCAAATTTTTATTGCAGTCCAACCGAGGATCAGGGTTAGTGTCATCACAAGCTAATGGCACGGAAACATTGCCTTCAGGGAGATCATCACGAAGGTGCGTTCTGTAATAGTGCATACTGATATCCGCAATCGTATTGGATACCGTATCCGCATAGGGCGTCCCTTGATTTTCATCTGCGTTGCCTACCCCTGCCCCGTTCGTGAGTGTAGCGTAACCATCGGTAAACAAGGTACCAAAATTTTTCTGGCAAGAAGCGATGATCGGCGCACCGTTACCCTTACGCATGAACTGTTTACCAATATGTTTCATCGCCTGCCGGTTCGGCGTACCACCACTGCCACCATATTTATAAAACGTATTGTAAAAAGTATCCCTATCGGTCGAATTAGCGAGATCCCACATCGTGACATCTTTTCTTTTATTAATAGTAAAACTACCCACGCGCAGGTTGCTAATATCAGCAAAGGACTGACCAATACCTGCACGCATGGCGAGGTGACGCTTGCGATAGTAAGAAAACCAGTTAGCAAAATTTTTAATAGCGGCCTCATAATCAGCGCTGTCCAAAAAATTTCCCGGCTTGATTTCGTAGCCGTTTAACACCGTTGTGCCATCCGATGCCCGACCGTTTGTTGAAACTGACCCCGTATAACCAAATTCATCAGGCAAGGGCGTGCTTGCTGGTAAGTAAAATGTGGCGGGGAAATATTCGATGCCCCGATCAACTGTACTGTTGATATGAATCTTACTCCCCGCCGTTTTCCAGGAACCATCTGAGTAGACAGCGCCTTTGGGAATTTCCATGCCATCATACATTTTGAACGTAAAATTGTCGGCATTAGATTTAATATTTTGGGTTAAATTAAAAGTGTAACCGCCTCGAACCGGATCGGATGGCGCCTGGGTTGCATCAATCTGGCCGAATGTTTGACCGCCATAATTGGTCCAGGTTTCATAGGTCACAGCCGGATCGAAATAGGCTTTGTTATACTCAGGGCTGCGTGCCCAAGCATATTGAGGCAGTGGTGGAATCGCCATGTGGGCATGACTATCATCACCATAGGTACGATTACCCTTTCCCTTACCATTGGGAAACAGATACACCGTTTTTTTCCAGGTATTATTCGCACTTCCAGAGCTGTTAAAATTGAGTACACCGCCCCCCACCACATCATCATTTCGATCACGCCCGGTAAAACTATCACTGCCCGTGTGCCACCACGCCGCACCATCATTGGTCGGAAATAACACCTCGAAATCCATACTGCCCGAATCGTCCACCGCCATAATGAGATTGCTTTTAGTCGCGCCCACGGTATAAAGAGGTGTATCACTGAGCTTCACATCAGCGGCCATCGTGGTGGCTACGCCGAGACTTAGCATGCAAAAGATCGTAATCAAAAAATAGTTTCGTATCGATTGGGTCATCATAAATTCTCCGTACGGCTTTGGATTCAGGGTCTTCATATTGGCAATTTTAATTGGTAATCGTCATAAAGTGGCTTTGCAAAATCGTCTCGGTACTCACACCTCCAACACTACGTGCGGTCAAGCGAAAATAGAGCCGTCCCTGGGGAGGCTTGATGCCCACATCAAGACCGCCGGTACTTTGAAATGTCCGCTCCTCCACGATAAATCGAGGGTCAGCGGCAACCCCCTCAACTTCCTGATTATTCACCACACCATATTCACGAGCATTCGTATTCCACCAGGTTTCAGTTTGCGTAGTGAGTACGCCAAGGCTGTCCAAAACCACCACATCACAAGGTGAAGCCGCACAGACTGCGACGGCATTAGGAACCGGGTTTTGTACACCGAGCCAATTTTCGCCGCTGCGCAAAGCCGCTTCGGCAGCCTGAAAAGCCATATTTTGGCTGCGTACACCACCGGCCATCTTTTCCTCCATAATAGTAGAAGACATAGAGGTCACGCCAATCAGAGTCAACACCACGAGGATAATGAGACTCACAATCAACGCGGCACCAGACTGCGGTTTTGCTGCAAGCTTGTAATTTGACATAGTCATAGTATTCCTATATTCAGGATGCTGCTGAAACTGTCGTTCAGGGCACACGGTTACGCAATACAATCGTTGAAGAAAAAGTACGACGCAGACGCCGGTCACCAGCGTTGGCATCCACCGTCGAGGCGATGTTATCATCGAGGCTCCGCAGCACCAGATCCACTCGAACACTAACGACTGTATTCATATTGACAATATTGGCGGTGTCGTAAATGTTAGCCGTACCATCGCCATTGGTATCGGCACCGTAGACAATTTGTAAGTCTTCCACACCCTCTACCAGCTCCGTAGGCGCAGCGCCATTGACACTACGGAATAAGCTAGGCTGACCGCTGTTACCATTGGCTATGGTATAGGCCACACTACCGGCACGATAGAGCACCGCATTCACCCCATAGGCAACCGTTGGCCCAGTAATATTACTGCCTCCAGTGACAAAATTAACTGTACCGGCACCCGGATTGGGATTAGTAATTTGTAACAAATCAGCACGTGTACAGTCGCCAACCAAAAATAAGTCCCCCTGAGCCAATCCATTATTGGCGCTGGTGGTGATCGTCGCCGTCGCGACAGTGTGACTGTTAACGGGTAAACCGCCCCCCACGGCGCCCTGGAGCGTAATACTGTCTGGCGTACCCGCAACCTCAGTGCCAATAATCCCGCTGAGCGCCGGATTAACAAAACTACCCCCTGGTGGATTGAGATGATCAACAACCAAAACGCCACTACCCTGGCAGCCCCAAAATCCAGCGATGCGAATATCTTCGGCAACCATTTGCAAAGCAAAGCGACCATTCTCTTGTAATCGCGACTGCGCCTCATTAAAGCGATAGGACGCTTTGCTATTGATAAAAATCTGGAGTACACCCGCGAGCAAAAGTAAACCGAGGGTCATGGCCACCAGGATTTCAATCAGGGTAAACCCTGTCTGATGCGACCGCCCTTTATTAGGTTGGCTTGGTAATATCAACCCATTTTTGGTGGATATCTGTTGGTTTAATGAGAAAACCCCTGGCATAGTCATAGTTGGCTCGTCATGGAAAAATCTGTGGTATCACCGGTATCGGGGTCACCCCAGGTCACGGTGATGGTAAAAACACGGAGACCCGCGCCAGCGACAATCGCGCCTTCGCCGCCAGGAAGCTGAACCGCAAGATCAGTTTCCCATTCGGCCGCGTCTTCGGCGGCCATGGTAACCGTGGTACAACCCGCTGTCAGACAAGCCGGGCTGTCATAATCGTTGTTTTCGGTGTCGATACCGTTGTAGTTACCAGTATTAACGCCCACTATATTTGCGCGCATACGATCGAACATGTCATAAGCCAGATAGCTGGCTTGGGTACGAAGGTAAGCACCATGGGTATTTTGCATGCTTTTGGCTTGCATGGCCGCCAGCCCCAACAAACCAATGGAAAGCACAATCAGGGTAACTAAAACTTCCATCATACTGAAACCATGGCTGCGTGTAACATAACTGGCATGGTGTTTCATCGGCGATTTACACATATTAAAATACTCAAAACTAAGGGCTACAATTTGCCGGCGCCGCAGTGGTTACTCGCGCCTGACCCACGGGCAAAAGAAGAATATTTTTCCCATTGGCGACAACAGCACTGCTGTCACACAGGGAGAGTGATCTCAATAGCGGTGTAGCGGCGAAACCGGTACTTAGAAAAGCAATGCTGTTGCCAATATCAGAATCACCACGAAGGGTACTGTTTCCTTCCAATGCTTCATGAATCCGCAAAAGACCATTGGCACCATCGTCAGCGACAGTATAGTTATCATTGCCATCGACATCGGTAAAAACAATCCAGCCCTGATCCCAACGTCCTCCGCCAGCGCAAGTATTATAGGGCGCAGCACTTTTACAAACCACGACACGCTGACCTCGGCTGGCTGCCTCCGTACGTGCCAAACTGAGGGTCGAAATAAAATCGTTGGCCTGAGTAATCAATTGGTCGCGCTGAACCATAGCAACAAAGCTGGGGGCCGCGGCCGTCAACAAAATAACAGCAATAGACAAGGTAACCAACAGCTCAATTAAAGAGAATCCACGCTTCTTATCTGGAATTACTGATGTAAAGCTTTTCATCGTGTTTTCTCCGGCACTGCACAAATTAAAAACTTATATAATGTTAGCGTCGGAGCTCAGAAAAACTTTAGTGAATAAAACAAAAAAACAGAGAAAGACCATGTCATCACTTTTGTTGACGTATCTCCATCCACTCATAGCTCTTCGTAGAAGAGTGTACAAGCTAAGGAACGTGCGCGTTCTTTATACACATTTGTTCACACCATAACACCATCCTAAGCTGTATTCGATAAGCATTATTTCCCCATTACCACTCAAGTTTAAGCCCCTCATTGCCGATAAAAAATAGCAGCGCGAATATAAGTATTTCGTCTCAATCCAGAGTTGTTTTATAAAAGGATTTTAAACTTATCGGCATATCTGATTACCTCTGGCTGGCTCTGGCTGCATACAATACAAGCTATGGTCACTTGGCAGAGAGTTATCGGAATAAAAATGCAAAAAACACTTGGATTTACCCTGTTGGAACTACTTATAACAATAGTGATACTGGGCGTGCTAGTCACATTGGCAGCACCCAATTTTCAGCAAATGATCGAAAAAAATCAGATCACCACCACCACTAACGATATGGTCGCTGCACTCTTGCTGGCGCGCAGTACAGCGGTTACCCAGGGGCAAGATGTGGTCGTTGCCAAAGTTACCGAATGGGATAATGGCTGGACAGTCACTGACGCCGCCAACAAGGTGATACTTCGCCACGAACCGACCAGCTCCAGGCTTAGCATCACCAGCGTTGGAACTAAGCTCGACAACGCCCTTACTTATACAGCTCACGGCAAAATTTCAACCGCACTGGTGCCCGGTACAGATTTTTTCAAAATATCCATAGGCAATCACGAAACATGTGTGAATTTTTCCGCCTCAGGGCGTCCAGCTACTGGAGATTGCCCATGAATAACAAAACTTTTTACAGTCAACGTGGCACTAGTCTGCTGGAAGTGCTAATAGCAACAGTGGTCATCGCGAGTGGCCTGCTCGGTATAGCCGCATTACAATTAAAATCAATCCAGAATTCAACCAATGCCCAGTATCGGGCAATTGCCACAGATATCGCCTGGACTATGGCCGACCGGATGCGGGCCAATCTTGCTGAAGATAATAGTTACTCCAATGTAACAGCCAGTTGTGCAGCTCTAGTCAAGAGTTGCACTATGATACCAACAGCCACCAATACAGCTGCTACCGACTCATGCTCAGCCTCTGAAATTGCTGCTTATGACATTAAATCCGTATTGTGTACCGTCGGCGGTCAACCTGAATTACCCGGTGGCACTCTCAGCATTGGTGCATGTAATGATGCTCTTGCAGGTGACGGCGATGTTTGCTCTCCACATTCAACTTTTGAAATAAACGTCTCTTGGAGCACACGCACAGATTTTGATGGCTCAGGCGAGTTTAAAGATGAAATAATTCTGGTTGTAGTACCTGGCGCTGAGGGAGACCCCCAGCTATGAATATAAAATCTCTCAATGGGTTTAGAGGTTTCTCTCTTATTTCATTACTGATTGCATCTGCTCTTGGGATATTCATCACCGCTGCCGCTGGCCAAGTATATATCAACAGCAAAGCCAGCTATGATTTCCGTAGTGCGGTTTCTGCAGTAAACGAAAATGGTCGCTACGCGCTTGACGATATACGCCGTACATTGGTAATGACCGGTCGTGGAATCAGTGCTGGGCAAAGCGCTTTTTCTACCATTTCGGAAACTGGAATAATCGATGCTGGGAACGATAGCACCCGCTCAGACACCCTCTCTATTCGCTATGCAACTGGCAATTCTTGCGCTGGCCCTGTTGCTGGTTTCAGCACAATTAAAATACGAGTTGACGAGAATATTAACACCCTAATTTGTGATCTAAATGACGTCGAGGTTCCACTAGTCTCAGGTGTCCATCTAATGCGTGTTCTATATGGGGTTATGGACAACCCAATGAGCAGTAGTTCTGCTAATCGATATATTACCGCCAGCGCAGTAGAAGCTGCAGGCCTATGGGGAAATGTTGCTTCCATGAGGGTCGGACTGGTTGTGAGTTCCGATAGCAATACACTCCCAAGCCATATGCGCGATTCAACCGCAACTGATATAGACCTGCTGGGCATGACTTTTACCCCTACTGATACCGAACGCTTGTATCGTGCAGTAACAACAACGGTGGTTTTGCGTAATCTTAATCCCGCAATTTCGAGACAATAATGATGCGACAAATATCAAACTCAAGCCCACGGCAAGAAAAAGGTGCTGCTTTAATTGTCAGCATGCTGTTTTTGATTGTCATTACTCTTTTGAGTTTAAGCTCAATGCGCAATACTAATCTTGACACTAAAATTGCTGTCAATCATCAACACAAACAAATCAGTTTCCAGGCCGCTGAAAGTGCCCTTTTTAAGTTAATGAGCCCGAATCCCAATGTTAATGTGCCGCTAACGCCTGCTGCTGAACCGGTAGTTAATGATAACTACTTCACCTCTTCAGGTGACTCTCAACCAAGCGTAGAAGCAGATTTAAGCATTGACTTTATTCGAACCTCAGAAAAAGGCGAATTTAAGGTTAATGGCTTCGGTTTAAATCTGACAACTTTAATCTACCAAGCTGATGCTGAGGGAAAAATTACCGGAAGTAATGTAAAAGCCAACAACCGTATGGGTGTTGTGCTAATCCGAAACTAAACGAGGATTAAGTATGAAAATGACACCCACTTTCAAAATTAAAAAACTAGGATTTTTTGTATTATTGAGTTTGTTCCTAAATACAAGCTCAGTCTATGCCCAAGATGTTGATGTCTACCGAACCCAGGCTTCTGATATAAAAATTAAACCAAACTTACTATTCATCCTGGATGAATCTGGTAGTATGAGAAGTACAAAACCTACTTCAGACATCACGATTTGCGGCAAAAAAAAATGTAGCAGAACTGAAGAGCTACAAGCTGCCCTACGGAAAGTTTTTGCAGAACCCGACCCCGACGATATTGATAATGATGGTGATTTAGGCGGTGTTACTGATGTCCAAGCAGCAATGCTTGGGTATAGCAAAAGACAAAATTTGGGGCGCCGAATTATTTCAGATTTCCAAGATGTAGATGAGAACCGGAATACTTTTTTAAACCTGATTGATACTATTAAAAACCCCGGTGGTACAACCACGGTACAGGCTATGACAGCTGGAGTAAAGTGGTATGAGTCTGGCTTTACCGACGATGATGGCTTGAATGATTGGGATGGCTGGAATGGTATTGGTGACGATGGTGATGCAAACGACACGATCGTCATCACACCTGTTCTCGAAGAATCTTATTGTGCCGCAAATCACATTATTTTATTAACCGATGGGGCTCCGTATTCCGATCAAGCTAGCTCCAAGCCTGATCGTCACGACCCTCATCCGTTCAAGAGTGCTGGTTATGTATATAAAGGAAATAATTGCACTAACCCGGACCCTAGCGGGTTTAGCATGTCCAGAGCGGGTTGCACCGGTGATATCGCTGAATGGGCTTATAACACAGATTTATTTCCATCGATTAAAGGGAATCAAAATATTGTTACCCAAACTATTGGTTTCCGTACCGGCTCCTCTGCGCGTACCTATCTGATCGACATCGCCACCAGGGGGGGTGGGAAATATTATGAATCAAACTCGACTGGCGATTTGGTCACTGCCATCAATGCCATTGTGAAAGAAGCAACCGCTTCAATTAAGTATACATTTAATGCGCCATTAATCCCCTTTAACGCAACTAACACAGCCGCAACGGGTAACTTTATTTATGTACCAGTTTTCGAACCCAGTGTAACGGCCTTCTGGAAAGGCAATCTGAAAAAATATAGTATTTCGACTTCTGGTGATGAAATATTACTCTCTAGTGCAAATGGTGGTGGCACCGTATTATCCAGCAACAGCTTATTTGAAGATACCGCCAAAAGCTATTGGAGCAATGTGGTTGATGGAGCCGAATCTTTAGTGGGTGGCGCGATTACTCAATTTACTGGCACCCGTAAGCTTTACACTTATGTTGCTGGTAGCACCTCTACAGACCTGGCAGGTAATGCAGAAAACCATATAATCACCACAAATACATTAATTACCCACAATATGTTAGGTGTCTCGGTGCCAACAAATCTCAACGACTCAAGTGACCCCTATAACATTGAGCGCAAAAACCGGATCGAATGGATAAACTGGACCGACGCTGACAATCTCCACGAAGGTGAAATGGGCGCAGCTATCCATGCCCAACCCGCAATTGTAGATACCTATGGCGCTGGTAACGATATTATTTTATTACCAACATCGGAAGGCGTATTAGAAGCCATTGATGCAGCAACGGGTGAAGAGTTATGGGCCTTTATGCCGCAAGAACTATTAGCAAATATTGGCGATTTACAAGAAAATGCCAAACGCACAGAACCAATCTACGGCCTAGATGGTCCCATGACTGTGTACCAAACCAACGGTAAAACCATGGTTGTATTTGGTATGAGGCGGGGTGGTAAAAACTACTATGCTCTCGATATCACTGTTCGCAACGCCCCAGAGTTTGCCTGGCAGATTATTGGCGGTGTAAGCACCAACTTTACGAACCTGGGGCAAACCTGGTCGAAGCCTCTCTTTTTAAAAATGGAAATAACCGGTGGACCAAGCAATAAACAAGTACTGGTTTTTGGCGGCGGCTACGATGCAGCTATACAGGATGGTGCAACCAGTCAAATCGACGATAATCTTGGCCGGGGTGTCTATGTCGTCAATGCTGAAACCGGCGTGTGGATTGCTACTTACACCCCAACAGGTAATAACAACGGTATTGCATCTGATGTATTACCGGTTGATATTAACGCCAATGGTATTATTGACAGGCTTTATGCTGCCGATGTGGGTGGCAAAATCATCCGCATCGACACTCCAGATTCTGACTTTGCCAGCACTACTTTCTCTTCTGGCATCATCGCCGATGTTAATGATGGTAATACTAGCTATCATCAATTTTTTAACACGCCTGAGGTGGGTTACTTTAATAAAGGTAAGCGCCAATTTCTGCTGATTTTAATCGGCTCAGGCACCCGCCCTGACCCACTTGGTAAAACAGTGACGGATAGTTTTTACATGATTAAAGACCCAGATATCTGGGTTGCTCCAATTTCATATACAACGGTTGCCCGTAGTGATTTATACAACACTACTGGCAACCTAGTACAGGTTGGTAATAATACCGAGAAGGCAACGGCGCTAGGGTTATTAAATAAAAAAAGGGGTTGGTACATTGATATGCCAACGGGTAGCGGCGAAAAAATATTTTCCAAAGCCAGACTTTACGATTTTACGGTTTTGTTTACCACCTACAGTGGTACCAGAGCAAATGCCAATGATGTTTGTGCTGCTGGCAACACCACAAGTGAATCCCATTTTTGGGCTGTAAATATGCTCACCGGAGCTTCAGTTTTTTCTAAACTTGATGGCGATGCTACTGACTTCACAACGGCCGACAGGAAGAAAAGTCTGAATATCCCTGGTATGCCACCTTCACCCACACTGGTTTTCCCAGGAACAGCTCAAGGCTCATCCGGTAAAGTTATTGCCCTGGTGGGTTTACAAGAAGTGACCCGCTGGTCTGATCGCTTCCATGCTATTTACTGGGAAGAAGTTATTGGAAACAACTATTCCGCACCAACTGATTAATAGTAAAAGAGGCTGTTATGTATAAATCGAAAATAAACCAGGGATTCACACTAATCGAATTAATGATTGCCATTGCTATAATTGGAATTATCACAAGTATAGCCTACCCAAGTTACATTGATTCTGTCCGCAAAGGCCATCGCAATGATGGCCAGGCAATTTTACTGGACGCGGCTAACAGGCAAGAGGTCCATTATGCCAAAAACGCAACTTATACGAATGACTTTAGTAAGTTGAACCTGGCGACGACCAGCCCTGAAGGCTACTACACTATGACCATACCTAGTGCAGATACCACCAGCTATACCATCGTGGCAAGCGCGACGGCTAAAGGTGGCCAGAATAAAGACAAAACAAAGAAATTTCGTCTACAATCAAACGGGGAGCGAAAGTATTATGATGGTAGTAGCTGGCAAAGTGGCTGGAGCGGTCGCTAATGTAGTGTTGCTAGCAGAGTCAAGCAAATGTGCCGGTCTCTGAATTCAGAGATCGTCCCTCCCCCCCTGAGAGAACATGGGTTCAGCTCTGTTTTTATCTAAGAACAACAACAAATTACGTATTTCACTGAATATGAACACCCATTTCGGTGGAAATTGAACACTTACCCTTTAAGCATTGAGTGGTCTCCTTTTTACTCTAACCTGAATTTTTCACCATAAAATTAAAAAAAGATTGCTTAAGAATATTTAAATTCATCAGGTTTACTTGATCACGACAATCACACCATACTCGGCAATGAGGCAACGACGCCCCAAAATAACCGCTTACGCTTTGTGCGCTTTCTTAAAACTCCTATTTTTAATTTGCATCTATCTAATTGATTAACCGAATCATTTAAAATAATTTTTTTTGTCAGTGAAATGCAAGACTTATTGTCTCTATGTGTCAGGAATGCTCGCTATGGTTTTGAATATCAGTTAAATGAAAAATAGCTGAATATTATTCAGCTATTTTTTGTGGCTTACAAGCTTAATATTTTGTAAATATTAAAGTCCGTGTCATGAGCGGTAAGTCAGCTGATGCAACTCAGGAAAACTTTGAACAAATTAGAAAGTAAGATGCGAACAAGACAAAATAAACATAAAAACAGAATTTACTCGGAGTAAATGTGTATTTTAACTTTGTTTTCAACGCAATTTTCGCTTGCTAGATGATTTAATCAAAGATTTCTTAGTTTAAGTTCAATAAATACTAACTGGAGACAAATAAATGAGTAACAGGAAGTTGATATCGATATTAACATTTAGTTTATTCGCAATTTTTATGCAACAGTCCGCATTCGCTCATAAGTATGTTGTTATTGAAGGCGAACCCGTACTGGACTTTAGATTGCCGTCTTTGCAAATCAAAACGGATAATGGGTTTGAAGAACCTATATTAGGTGAATCTAATATGCATGAGGTACTTTACAATATACCTATTGATGGCTCTGAGCCTGTGCCCCTACGCCACGTCCCAACGTTATATATCACGGAGAGGGATAGGGATACCAATGAGCATTGGCCGGTTGTTATCAATGAATCTATCAGCGCTGAAAGTACAACGCGTGGTTTGGTTTACCCTGGCAGCCCGAATCCGATTACCATCGGTGATTGGGTTAAAGGGGGAGATTCTACGGTAAAAATAAAGACTCTCCGAAATGGAATGAGCAAAGTGAAAATGAAAATAAAAGGACTGCTTCCCAATAGCGTGTATACCGTTTGGCAGTTTAATCTAGCAGGTCCGCCAGGGCCTTTTGGTGGTATCCCTAGTGTCTTTGCCACAGACCGCAAAGGTAATGCCAAGATGGAGCGTATCGTGCCTTTCAATATGTATGATGTCGTTGATAATTTGCTCGTCGCTTATCACTCAGATCATCGCGTCTACGGCGGTACACCCTCCGAAGTTAGACCTCAGGGGGGGCCTGATCTCCATTTTCAGTTAATATTTGATATTAAAGGAGCGCAGTAAATTTTTCTATCTCCCCTTTGAGCGGCTGATTGCTCTGAGGGGAGGTTAGTAGAGTAAACCACTAAGCAGCGGCCTGAATCAAAAAATCGGAACCTTTAGCAATCGGTTGTATTTTTCGCTTGTCTTGTTGTCTCATTCCTTAGCGCTTTCATAGACCGAAATCATATTTTTGGGTCTGTACGTTTTTTCTTATATTCACCTTTTACAATAGCAATAGTTCTTTGACGAGTTTTTTCTTGGAGCATAATACCAATCTTAATAACAATCATGATATTAGTCACCCAATAATCCCGTGTTCTTTCAAAAAATCATCAACGAACGTCCAAAAATCTTCAATAAGTCAAGCCGGAAAATTAAACTATACCCATGGCCCACCTCTACATTTTATTATCTGATGTTTGTGATCATAAGCAACGTGCACGCGCTAACACCTAAACTCATAACGCCATGGATATATCTTTACCAAAATACGCATCCAAAGAGTTGATCAGTTTAAATGGGGGGTTATCAAAATAAACACCGTGGCTTGCACTTTTTTCCGGAGTCATGCCACGCACAAACAAGTAAAATATGCCACCAAAGTGCGTATCATAATCATAGTTTATTATTCTTTGTTCTAATAAACGATGAACAGCCAGGGTGTAGATCAGATATTGAAAATAATAATGATGCTTGATCATCTCCAGGGGTAAAACTGATTTTTCATAAGCCGCTTGAGTTGACCCCAACCAGTTTGACTTATAGTCGATAATATAAAATTTACTGTTATGTTCAAATAGTAAATCAACAAACCCTTTCAAGTAACCTTTTAGTGTTTTAAAATTAAGATCAGGTCTATTGTGCGAAAACAACCCATGGTGTACCAACAGTTGATTGAGCGTTGCTGCGTTTATTTCAGAGACAGGATAGGTAAACTCTAGTTCATCAATACGTTGATGGCGCGACACCTGACTTAATGTGAAGCCGTGCTCGACATCGCCAAAAAGTGGGGTATGCAACACATTTTTTACCATATTGACGATAAGGTCTGCCTGTTTTAACCATTGGCTATTAAACTGCTTAAGTTGTTTTTCTACGAGCTGTGTCAGTACATGATCATCGTTACAGCTAAAATCCCACAGCTCAAATATAGAATGCATAAATGTACCTGCTCTGGCACCTCGGGGAAAGGCATGTATGCCTTCCAGGGGAGATGGTGTGAGTGGTTGCGCAGATGTTGTGATATTGCTTGAAAATGTTGCATATGCTTGGTGCGCCGTCAAGCCGGTAAAACTCGAAATAACTTTACCTTCGTTTAAATTTCGGCTAAAAGATCGTGTTGCCTGTAAATTTTTTGAGTTGTTATCAATCTGAAAATATTTACCGTCCGGTTCGGGCAAGGCCAACAAAGCGATGCTCTTAGCTGCCGTGTCTTGCAATTGTAACAGAGGCTTGAACAATTTTTCGTCAGGCGCATTTTTGACCAAACGGATCAGTTTTTGAACTTCAGTTTCGTCATTGTTTTTAGCCTCGCCAACACCGAATAATAGCCAGCTCAACGCTGAAAACTCTACGCCTTTTACTGCCCCCCAGGCCATATAGCAGCGATACTTGGCACGTGTTACAGCGACATACAACAGTCGTAAGTTTTCGGCCAGCTCTTCTTTCAGCGCACTCAACCTCGCACCATCGGGTTCACCAGACAAAACCAAACATTCTCCGTTCTGTTCATCATGATAAGTATAAAGCTCGGTTTTACTATTTTTCAAGCTATCCGCCCAGACAAACGGGCAAAAAACAATGGGGTATTCCAAGCCCTTACTTTTGTGTATGGTTACAATTTTGACCAGTTTTTCATCACTCTCCAGGCGTAAAGTGCTTTCTTCGTCTGCACCCACACTACCCTGCATAGCAGCAGTTAAATAATCGAGCACACCCGTCATGCTCAACGAGTGAGTTTGCACCTGAATGTGCAGTCGTTCGATAAGGTGTAACACATTCGTCACACGCCGATCGCCACCGTCTAAAGCCAGTAAACGAGCGGTGACCTGCTCAGTAAAGAGGAATTTACGCATCATCCGCATAAAACCCTGCTCTTTCCATAACTGATGATAGCGATGAAATCGCATCAAGGCGGCTTCTTTCTGCAATGGGTTTTGATCCAGAATAGAGGCATCGAAACCCATCATTTCCGTCAGTAAAGCAGCATTCACCAGCGATTCACTATGGGGTTTTGCTACCGCGAGGAAAATGCGCCATAGCTCGGTCATTTCACGGGTTAGAAAAACATTATCCTGGCCATATTGCACACTGGCAACACCCACGGCATTGAGTGCCTCACTCATCTTCTGAGCTTGCGCGTGCGAACGAACCAATACAGCAATATCACCACCATTGAGTGTCCGCATACCAATACGCACCGTCTGTTGCTGCCCACCGGTAAGCAAACGAACAATCTCATCTGCAGTCGCCGCACTGACTCGTGCCAGAGTTGCAGTACGTCCCGCATGTTTTTCGCCATCAGCAGCGATACGCCATATTTGTAACGCTGCAGCATGACCAGTTACATCACTCAGCTCATCGCGCTTTACCGTCGCAGCTTCCACCGAAGGATAATGAATGTCTGAAAATAAAAACGGCGTTGGGTTTTGTGAAAAAAGTGCATTTACGGCGCTGACCATGGCCGGGGTAGAACGCCAGTTAACCTCTAATGAATAAATGTGATCAGCTTCTTGACGCGCTTGCAAATAAGAAAATAAATCGGCCCCTCTGAAACTGTAAATAGCCTGCTTGGGATCACCTACCATAAAAACGGCATCACTGGAATGAGTATATAATTTTGAAAAAATACGATACTGTAACGGGTCGGTATCTTGAAATTCATCAACCAACGCCACAGGATATTGCCTGAGCACCGCTTGAGCCAAAGTACTTCCTTGCTGATGATTCAGAGCCCGCCACAGCGCACTAAGTAAATCATCATATCCCATCACTTTTTGTTTTTTCTTGCGCACCTCTAGTTCGATACGCGCCGCGTTGATGATATTTTTTTTCAATTGCGCAATACGCAGTTTGTATCCTGCCATAACGGCGTCTATCGCATCCTGAAAACGTTCGCAAAGATCAAAAAACGAATGTGTGGGCGTACTTTTCCCCTTGCCAGTTGAAATTTCAATTTTCCCGCGGGTAAACCGGTCAAACTTTTCAAAATATAAGCTAAGAAAGGGGGTATCAGGCTGTAAAAAAGAGTCTAATTGATCAAACCAAGACGGCAAAGAAGCAGGGGGGTAGCTATTGTTTTTTAGAACTTTCTCGTCACTATACTTAACTAATAAATCACGAATAGCTTGGCCTTGGTCTGACCAACACTTCTGAACTCGATGATACAATGCAACAAGTTCAGATTCTTTACGGTCTAATGCTTCATCCTCGGGTGCCGTATAAAGGCTCATCATTTCCCGGTTGATATAAAACCTGAGTTCACTAACTATTTTTTGCGGAGAAAGCTTGGCCTGATAAAGCAAATAATCTGTAAAGCTGGCTGACAGGGTTAATAAATGCTGTCGCCAATAATCCTCTACAACAGCTTGTAGTAATGGATATTCATCGCTGATAATTTCAGAACGAAAAGTAATCCCACTTTCAAATGCCTGCTCAGACAAAATTCGTTGACAAAAGCCATGAATGGTAAAAACAGGGGCCAGGTCAAAACTACTCAGGGCTTGCTCGACTAATTTAAAACGCTGTGATCGATGTTCTTCATCGGTCACTATCGCATTGATTGCAACATCATCACTGCTCCCGCTAGCCAGTGCCCGTTTTACATCACGTAAACGCTGACGAATACGGTCGCGTAACTCATCGGTTGCTGCATTGGTATAGGTCACAACCAGAATTTGTTCGACGGTGAACTGCTTTTCTAACAATAAGCGCAGATATAAAGCCGCAATCGTCCAGGTTTTGCCCGTACCCGCGCTGGCTTCTATAAAATTCACCCCCTGCAATGGTGCCGTTAATAGCGTATTAACCGGATTCACAGCTTTTCCATAAATTGGTATAAAGGTGCAAAAATCTGCATCGCTATTTCGCTAAATTCATCATCAAACACGGCTGCATTTCTGAAGGCGAGTTGATTATAACTATCTTGACCTTCTCCCCAATAGTCGCCACCATGCCATTTATTTTCAGCGGCGTTCAAAGGCAGGAGCTTTGCTCTTCTGGAGTTCAGTTGTGAATAATAAGTATTTGATGTCGCTGGAAAAAACTTCAGTGGTTGTTGTAATCCCTGCCAGTATAAGTCCAGTAACTTTTCTAAAATATTTTCCGCATCATCAAGTTGTGTAAAACGCACAGACTCTTTCTTGCTCATAAGATAACTTTCAGCTTTAATATTTTCCAATTTAAGCTGATTTAAAACCAAATGTGATAACCAGGCCGACAACCTGTCTTTAGGCGAAAGCGGGTTAGGCTGCATTATAAACAAACCTTTATTAGTTATTCCTGTCAATTCCCCATAAAGAATGAAAGTACCCAGGCTTATTTTAAATTCGACAACTTTAAGTTTGTCATCCGCCGTAAGCAAAGAAAAATCCTGTTGATATTGTTTATTCATCGTATAGTGGCGAGAAAATTGTATCTCTCCCGGCTGACCATGCGGTAATAAACCGGCCGCTTGCATTTGCTTTTTAACCTGTTTGAAATTAATTTTCTCAAGAGAAAGCTTGAACAAGGCATGGTCAAGTTGTCGTTCAGCAGTCCGATCCATATTGAAAGGCTCGCTCGTTACTAACTGTTGGGAGTGTAAATTCAGATTGATTTTTAATCGTTGCTGCAATAAATAACGGCTGGGCATGTTATAAAATTGAATTAAATCAGCAAGAGATACCTGCCTCCATGACGCATCGGGCATCGTCAAAGACTCTAAAAAAAAGGGAGGATGGCCAGGCTGTTGTTTAGCAATCGAGGAAGCAAACTGGTATTCTTGCGAATAGGTAAACAAAGCCGTTTCTTTTTTATTAAAATATCGAACACTAAAGCCTTGCAAAGGATGACGAGTGACGAGCCTTGATGATGGGGTTTGATTATTTTGTAGACTATAAGCCGCATCGATATAATCTAGCAATTCACTCACCAGGACACAAGGTGGAATAACCGAATTATCTCTGATATGTTGCCCGACATAGCTGATATAAAAATATTGGCGCGCTGAAATTAATGCTTCTAAAAAAAGATAACGGTCTTCATTACGCGCTGAACGATCACCTCGCCTAGGATATTGCTTCAGCAAATCAAAGCCGACACGTCTATCAAATCGAGGAAAAGCAGTGCCGTGCATACCAATCAAGCAAACGACATCAAAGGGAATACTACGCATAGGCAATAACGCACAAAAAGTCACCCCTCTACCCAAAAATTGATCTTTTGATGATGACGCTTCCAATACGATGCTGATACTTTCCTGAACAAGAGCCAGGTCAACTAAATCATTAAATTTTGAATCTTCCACTGTTTTATTAACAGACTCCAATGCCTGATAAATGAAGGGTAAATCAGAGCTATTCTCGACAAAAAAAGTGTCCAGCAATTGCTGGCACAATACCATCCAGGCCGGCATGGAGCGCGGTTTATGCAGCCGTTGTCGCCAGCGATTCAAACACATTATAAAATAGATCAAACGAGAGACCAGCCGGGCATTGTCCCCCTCAATATCAGCGACAGGATAGATGCCTGAAAAAACAGAGTCATCTCCATCCGGCTGCATACAATACCCCAAAAGGAGGCGATCCAGGCCGAATTGCCAACTGTGTTCATTTGTTTCCGGCAAATTAAATGTGCCTCGGTGCGCCGCATTCATAGCCCAACGAACCCCAGATTCCTTAATAAGGTGTTGCACTACAGGAAGATCATCATCACTAAAATCGAAATTTTCACGCAAAGCATCACATTGTAAAAGTTCAAAAATAAACGCACTTTCAAAGCGACTGTCCGGTAAATTTAACAGCGCAAAAAAAGTTCGAACTAGAGGACTTTCTGAAAGAACACTGTGGTCGGCAATGCTATACGGAATGTGTTTTTGGTCAACTAAGCCACTGAATATCGAATCAATATGCGGCGCATAAGTCTCTATATCGGGCATCATGACCACCACATTTTCTGCCTGAAGATCAGAGTCGGCAGCAAATATCGCGAGTAATTGATCATGCAACACTTCCACTTCACGCTGCGCACTGTGCACCACTTCTACTTTAATAGAGTAGTCATCCGCACCGAGCAACCGTTTCTCTGCGGAGCATTCCGGTTCTTCCAAATTCAAAATGTCAGATTGAATTTGAGTCAACACCGTATCCGCTTGAGGATCGACAAAACATTCTATATCTTCTGAATGTAATTCCAACACATTGCCAAGGTATTCTCGCCCTTCGCGCCCCCATGATGCTAACAAGCTGTTACCTGTTGCAAAATAATGTTCGAAATCTTCATTTTCAGCACTGCGCAGCTCATGACGAATCATTTCACGCTTACTTTTGATATCGTGCCAATAGACACGACAGGGATTGCGCATAAAAAGATGGCAATCGCTATATTCTCCAATAACATCCAAAGCTTGAATGTAACCTGGTGACAAAGTCGGAACTGCAAAAAGCAGCGCCCGCGATAATACGGGATGTTGTGTATTTTTAGGTAACTGTTGCAAACGCTGCAACAACTGAGCCCAATGCATCATCTCGCCAGGTTGCACAAGCTGACGCCATAGCTGCGCCTGCCAATGATGCTCTTCACCCTCCTCCCATGCGCAAACCCATTCGGGTCTATAAACCATATAACGGTCAAAAACCTGGGCAATTTGCTGCGATAATTCGTATTGCTTGAGTAGATCGCCCTCTTCCAGGTAACGTGCTACTGATATAAATTCGGGGCGATGAATCAACGTGGGCAAAATACTCATAATTCGCCACCGAAAATGATCGACATTCAAGATAGACTGCGATGGGACATCAGTAAAAAACTGTCGGAGAGCAAACCAAATATATTCAGCGGGAAATTGAAAATGGATATTGGCGCAGATACCTAGACGATCAGCAATCTGCAAACTCAGCCAACGTGCCATGCCCTGGTTAGGTACGACGATAATTTCAGGCTGAAGTGGTGAACGAACCGAGTCCATTTTTAAAACTTCAGCCAGACAAGCGGCTAAACTCGTAAGGTCATTGCTCTGATAGGTTCTCAACATTGAAACTTATATACCCATGGCGTTATGAATTTAGGTGTTTTCACGCACATCTGCATCTCATTTTCGGCTTTTCCTCAATCGAAAAAACTCGACTTAGCCCGCTAGGCCTGCGTTTTTTCTCAATCAGAA
>VAPM010933674.1_pt1 | contig 40400 bp, 38 predicted proteins | sample 3395091 | NCBI WGS metagenome assembly VAPM01 (sample SAMN08290445, study PRJNA428436) | hydrothermal vent metagenome | isolation source: Deep-sea hydrothermal vent chimney 3 | place: Pacific Ocean: Juan De Fuca Ridge
AAATATTTTAGTAAAACCATTTTAAGTTTTACGAATTAAGTTTACTTTTGCGAATGCAACAAAAAGTACTTATTTTAGATTTCGGTTCACAATACACTCAATTAATCGCCCGTAGAGTTAGAGAACTTAATATTTTTTGCGAAATATTCCCTTATAATAACCATCCACCATTTGAAGAATTCAAGGCAGTAATTCTGTCGGGAAGTCCATTTTCAGTGTATGCCGAAGAAGCACCACATCCTGATTTAAAAGAGATCAAAGGAAATATACCTTTATTGGGTGTTTGTTATGGAGCACAGTATTTGGTACATAAGTATGGTGGTAAAGTTGAGCCTTCAAAAACAAGAGAATATGGTAGAGCAAACCTATCTTATATCAATAATGAAAACCATTTATTTGACAGTATAAATAAAGGTTCTCAAGTATGGATGAGCCATGGAGATACCATTGTTAAGCTTCCAGAAAATTTTAAAAAAATAGCAAGTACTGATGCTGTTGAAAATGCAGCATTTAAAATTGAAGAAGAAGATACTTATGCTATCCAATTTCACCCGGAAGTATATCACACTACTGATGGTAAACAACTACTTCAAAATTTTCTTGTAAATATTGCTAAGGTTGAACAAAATTGGACTCCCAGCTCATTTGTAGAAACAAAAGTTTTTGAGTTAAAAGAACAATTAGGAAATGATAGGGTAGTTTTAGGGCTTTCAGGTGGTGTAGACTCAACAGTTGCCGCGGTATTATTGCATAAGGCGATAGGTAAAAATTTATACTGTATATTTGTAAATAACGGATTATTGAGAAAAAATGAGTTCCAAAATGTGTTAGATCAATATCAGCATATGGGGCTTAATGTAAAAGGTGTTGATGCTTCGGCACGTTTTTTGTCTGAGCTAAAAGGAATTGAAGATCCTGAGTTAAAACGCAAGGCAATTGGTAAAGTGTTCATTGAGGTTTTTGATGATGAAGCACATCATATAAGTGATGTAAAGTGGTTAGCTCAAGGCACTATATATCCTGATGTAATTGAGTCAGTTTCTGTTAAAGGTCCTTCAGCAACTATTAAATCGCATCATAATGTAGGCGGTTTACCTGATTTTATGAAACTGAAAATAGTAGAACCTTTGCGGATGTTGTTTAAAGATGAGGTGAGAAGAGTTGGAAGATCATTAAATATTGATGATGAATTACTTGGAAGACATCCTTTTCCCGGACCGGGATTAGGAATTAGAATTTTGGGCGATATTACTGCTGAAAAAGTCAGCATGTTACAAGAAGTAGATTTTATTTTTATAAGCGGATTAAAAAAATGGAATTTATATGACGATGTTTGGCAAGCCGGAGCGATGTTATTACCTGTAAATTCGGTTGGTGTTATGGGTGATGAACGTACTTATGAAAAAGCAGTAGTTTTACGGGCAGTATCATCTACTGACGGAATGACCGCCGATTGGGTAAATTTACCCTATGAGTTTTTACAAGAAACATCAAATAAAATTATAAACGGAGTAAAAGGTGTAAATAGAGTAGTGTATGATATCAGCTCAAAACCACCTGCAACTATTGAATGGGAATAATTTTATCTCGATGAATATCGAGACCTGTATGAAGATTAATCAAGGCGTGATTGACATTAAAATATTGAAAATGAATAAAATAAGATTATCAATACTGTTACTCTTTTTAGTAACAGTTTCAATTTTTTCTCAGGAAAAAAAATACACTACATATCAAGCTATAAAAAATGAAACTGTTTATAGTATTTCTAAGAAATTTATGATAACACCAAATGATCTATTGCAATTAAATCCTGATATAAAAAACGGAATTGCAGAAGATCAATTGATCATTGTACCGAATAAAAATTACAACCCTGAATTAGATACTCAAAAAGGAGATCATGTAAGTGGAGGTTATCTATATCATAAAGTATTGCCAAAAGAAAATTATTTTAGATTAAAGAAACAATTTGGCGTTCCAAAACGAATATTAAGAAAACATAATCTTGCTTTAAGAACCGATGATTTAAAAGTCGGACAAACTATTAAAATTCCGATAAAAAAAGGATATCAAATAACAGCAGTAGCAGTTAAAGCTGATAATACTAATACTAAACCTTATTTAGTCAAACCAAGAGAAACCAAATATAGTATTGCAAGACGTTATGGTATAGGTGTTAAGAGATTAGAAGAACTCAATCCGCATATTAAAGAAGGATTAAAATTAGCCGAGATCATTAAAGTGCCTGACACTAGAGAAATACCAGATATTGATGAAAATTTTGTAACCCATCAAGTTGAAAATAAAGAAACCCTTTATAGCCTAAGTCAACAATTTAAAATATCTCAAGAACAATTAATATCCCTTAATCCCGATTTGGAAGATGGTGTTAAAGAAGGGATGCTTATTAAAATTTCAACTGAATTGTTAGCTGAGAATACAAGTTTATTTGTGCCAAGTATACCATTAAATAAACAATTAAAAATTGCCATGATGCTTCCTTTTACAGGAAGGAAGAATAATCTGAATTTCGAAAAAAATAGAACCTTAAACAGAATAACCGATTTTTATCTAGGCGCTTTGATTGCATTAGATTCTGTTAAAAAACAAGGATTATCGGTAAAGGTAAAAGTATTTGATACAAAGAATAGTACAAGCACATTGTCTAACATAATAAGAGCCAATAGCTTTAATGATACTGATGCTATTATAGGCCCCATGTTTTTAAATAATGTAAAGTTTGTATCTCAAAATTTAAGATTAGATTCTGTGGCAATTATTTCACCCGCATCATCTAAAGATCATGTTGCATTTGCATCAAAGAACATGATAAAAGAAATGCCTTCAGATGAATTATTAACCAGTAAGATTTTAGATTATATTAAGAAGAATTATACAGATCAACGTTTAGTTGTGATTGCCGATGATAAAAAAGAGAGTGAGTCAAAAATTAATAAAATAGTTGCAAAATTAAACTTGCTTGATTCTATTCAGAAAGTAGTGGTTTTAAAACCAGAAAAAGGATATATCAAACCTGAATTGTATAAAAAAAGCATTTTAAAAGACAAAGAAAATTGGATTGTACTAATATCTGATGATGAAATTGTAACAGTTGATGCTGTCAACAATTTGGGAGTATTACCTAAAGAAATAAATGCGACATTATTTGCATTAGATTATGGAAGTAATTATGATAAGGTTATTAATGACCACTTAGCCAGAGTTAATTTTCATTATCCAACGGCTAATTTTGTAGATCATGAAAATGACCAAGTACAAAAATTCATACAAAAATACAAAGCCAAAAATCATGCTGAACCTTCTGAATATGCTTTTAAAGGATTTGATATTACGTACGATGTACTATTACGTTTAGCAACTTATACCGATACTGAAAGTGCTTTTAATGGCGGTATTTCTGAAAGAACTTCTTGTAAATTTCAGTATATAAAAAACCCGACTAAAGGGTTTGAAAATAAAGGTGTGTTTTTGGTAAAGTATGATGGATTGAACCTTTTAAAAGTAGAAGATTAGAAGCATATTAATATGGTGACAATAGGCTATTAGACGTTAGAGTTAATATTTAACCCGTAGCCGAGACATTGAAGTAAGAACTAAAACCGCTATAATTTTAACTCAGTTCTTTTTTTGTTGTACGTTCTTTATTTTTTTTCGGTTTTAATATTCTTCGTAATATCTTTACCCATAAACTCCATTCTGTTTCCTTCTTTTCTGTCAAAAAATGATTTTCTACTTTATCAAAAGCATCTTCCATAAATGCGTTGTGTAACCAGTGAATAGCAATCGACCAAATGAATATTGCTGTTCCTGTTGTATTCATTTCAATGCTGTGCTTAATCTCAGTTTTATTCTTTTCTAATTCGGTAATTTCAAATTTATGAATTCCATTAAATCCTTTTGGTTGAGTAAATTTAAATTGAATATATTCATCTGGAATATACTTTTGAACGGTATACCTAATTGGTCCGTGCCCACCCTTTGAACCTTCTTTCTTTCCATTATTTAATTTCATTGGAGACCATTTATCTGTAGCTAATATTTTATCATTTCCGGTTGCTAATGTTCTAAATAATTCGGAGACTTTTTCTTTCGGTTGATCTATAATCCTCTTATGAATATTAGTCACTTTATTCCATTTTTTTAGTCCGCCAACTAAGAACAAAAATCCAATTACTAAAGCTACTATCGATTGAATAGTTTCGGAAATTGTTGTTGTCTCTTGAATTAAATTGTATGATTGCTCTCCAATTGCACGAAAAAGATAAATTCCGGCAATGGTAAAAATTCCAAATTTCAGATATGGGAGTTTGCGGAATCTTCCATCTGCTGAAAGTCCATAAAATCCGAAAATAAAGAAGATAATTGTAACAATGACAGTTAATAGGTAAGGAAGTGAATAATGAATTTCTGATAGTTGTTTCATTCCTTCATTAACACCCGTTACAGCAAACATTTGTTCAGCCCAAAATAACCCAAGAATATGGGCAATAGCAATAGTTATGTTAATATATCCACCGATTCTGAGCATAATTAAGATTGTGATTTTTTAATTCCGATTAATCCCAAAATCCCAATTGGTAATAACATTATCCATTGTGGTGCAAATGTGTCTTGAACTAAACTGATTATTGCAAACCCTAATCCAAATAGAATATATAAATAACTGATAAAAGAAAGTAATTCTATATTAGGGTTTTCTTTTCGCTTAAAACCAAAATAGAGGAAGATAAAAGATGTTGTGAATAGCGTTATGGTAACCATATGCCAGGCACCCAATAATTCAGTTTTCACTAAATCTTCTAAATTGCTTTTTAGCAAAGGGCTAACATCTGTTATTTGCCCACCTATTGTATGTAAAAGAGATATTAGTAAGCTTATTATCCCTGCAATTTTCCAATATTTGTTTTTCATAATTTAGTATTTTATAAACTGATTAAGTTCTTTTTTTACTTCTGCTACATAGTCTTTATTTTGTTTTTTATATCTAATCATTTCGTGGTAACCAATGAGGTGCTTATATAAAATGGATGCTTTTATTTTTGCTTCTTTATTCGAATAATGCAATCCCTGCAATAAACTCTCAACATATTCAATTCTTTGAGTATCTATTTTGTCAATAATAGTTTGAATTCTTTCTTCTTTTTGGGCATATCTTTTTAGGTAAAAAATAAAATCTAAATAGGGCATTTTCTTGTACGTGATGGCAATTAATGTTTCTATTTTCTGTTTCGCTGAATTTTCATTGTTTGTTGATCTAATGATCTGCTCTGTTTCTATTAGCACCCAAAAATCAACCAACTTTTCGATAAACTCTTTTTTTGTCTTGAAATGCCAATAAAAACTTGATTTGTTTACTTTCAGTTTTTTTGCCATTTTTTCGATTATAATACCTGATATTCCTTGTTCAGAAAAAAGTTTGTATCCTAAATCTATCCAATCTTGTTTTTTTGCAATTATTTTCGGCATAATTAGACGCTATCGTTTAATAATTCAAATATAGAAATAATTTTTATTAAACGATAGTGTTTATTTAATTATTTTTTGTGAAATTTGTTTTACTGATTCGACCGCTAGTTAAAAGCTAAGTCTGATTAAGGTTGTAATGGAACTATGAAGAATACATGAAGCAGACTTTCAGTCTGCAAAAAAAACTATGGATTGTAAGTCCATAGTGGTTTAGTTATTTTGAGGTTGTTTTCCAATTGGTCTAGTGATACACAACTGCCTGGTTTAATATAAAAATTATGATATTACACCAACATGGTAACCGGATTTTCAATATATCCTTTTAAGGTTAATAAAAATTGAGCTCCGGTTGCACCATCAACAGATCTGTGGTCACAAGCCATGGTTAATTTCATCGTATTTCCTGCTACAACTTGCCCGTTTTTAACCACAGGTTTTTGTACAATTGCACCTACTGATAGTATAGCAGAATTTGGTTGATTAATAATCGAAGTAAAATCTGTAATACCAAACATTCCTAAATTAGAAATGGTAAAAGTACTACCTTCCATCTCTTGAGGTGTTAATTTTTTATTTCTGGCTCTACCGGCATAATCTTTTACTTTAGCACCAATTTGTTGTAGGCTTTGTTCATCTGCAAATTGTAGAACAGGCACTACCAGTCCGTCTTCAACAGCTACTGCAACACCAATATGGACATGGTGATTGATACGAATCCTATCATCAAACCATTGAGAATTTACTTGAGGGTGTTCTTTTAAAGTCAATGCTACAGCTTTGACAATCATATCATTGTATGATATTTTTGTATCTGGTACCGAGTTGAATTGTTGTCTAAATGCAATGGTATTATCCATATCAAATTCTACATTCAAATAATAATGGGGTGCTGTAAATTTTGATTCTCCCAGTCTACGAGCAATTACCTTTCGCATCTGTGAATTGGTTATTTCTTCAAAACTTTCTTGCCCGCTTGGTACAAAAGGCATTGCTGGGCTACCCGATGTTAGATTTGGTGTAAAATTTTCTATATCTCTTTTAACAATACGACCATGTTCTCCAGAGCCATTCACTTGAGCTAAATTTATCCCTTTTTCTTTGGCTATTTTTTTTGCTAATGGCGAAGCAAAAATTCTTCCACTGGATGCATTCATAGTAGGTTGACTAACTACAACAGGATTGGGTTCAACAGTTTTAGTCCCGATAGCTATCGGGACTATTGGGATTGGTTGCTCAGTAGCTATATTTTGACTTTCTGTATTGTCATCAAAAGAACCGTTTTTAAAAGATGCTATAAGTGCTGAAATATCAGTTCCTTTTTTACCAATAACAGCTAGTACGCTGTCAACGGGCGCAGATTCACCTTCGTTAATACCTAGATATAAAAGTGTTCCTTCATGGAAAGATTCAAACTCCATGGTAGCTTTGTCGGTTTCTATTTCAGCTAGAATATCTCCTTCTTGAATGTTATCTCCAACTTTTTTAAGCCAAGAAGCAACAGTTCCTTCAGTCATGGTATCACTCAAACGAGGCATCTTAATTATTTCAACTCCTTCGGGTGTTTCAACTACGTTTGTATTATCAGCATTCAAGTTTGACGTAATATCTACTGTATTTTCAACTGAAGTAGTTTTTTTAGTCTCTGCTTTTGCATCTTTTGTAGCTTTAGAAGTATTATTTTTCAAAAGTTTTGAAACATCTTCTCCTTTTTCACCAATAATGGCTAATAAAGAATCTACTTTGGCAGTTTCACCTTCATTAATACCAATATGCAACAATGTGCCTTCGTGAAAAGATTCAAATTCCATAGTAGCCTTGTCAGTTTCTATTTCAGCAAGAATATCTCCTTCTTGAATACTATCACCAACTTTTTTTAGCCAAGTAGCAACTGTACCTTCTTCCATGGTATCACTTAAACGAGGCATATTAATTATTTGAGCCATTCCTTATTATTTTGTCATTCCTGCGTAAGCAGGAATCTTATGAATATTGTTAACCTTTTAGTTTTAAAATTATTGAGATTGCAATACTGAAACAAGTTCAACACAAGCTATGTTCGTACTCACTCCTCGCAATGACAGCTAGATTTTGAATACAATACTGCTAACTGACCACTGCATACTATAATCTGTGTTTTAAAAACGGATAATCCTCTTGTTCATATACCATATCATATAGTTGTTGTTTCTCCGGATAAGGAGATTCATCTGCAAATTTCTCGCATTCGGCAACTCTGGTTTTTACATCATCAGCTATGGCTTTAATTTCACCATCAGTTGCATATTTTTTATCCATAATAATATCTAATACCTGTGTGATCGGATCTATCTTTTTATATTCTGCAACTTCTTCTTTAGTTCTGTACTGTTGTGCATCACTCATAGAATGCCCTCTATATCTATAGGTTTTCATTTCTAAAAAAGTAGGGCCATTTCCTTTTCTTGCATGTTCAATAGCTTCTGAAACAGCTTCTGCAACTTTTATAGGATTCATACCATCAACAGGTCTGCTGGGCATTTCATAACCTAAGCCCAATTTCCATATTTCTAAATGACTGGCAGTACGTTCAACAGAAGTACCCATAGCATAGCCATTATTTTCAACAATAAACACCACTGGTAATTTCCATAGCATTGCCATATTGAATGTTTCGTGTAGTGAACCCTGACGTGCAGCACCATCACCAAAACAGGTCAACGTAACGGCATCATTACCTTTATATTTATCACCAAAAGCGATACCTGCTCCTAAAGGAATCTGACCACCTACAATACCATGTCCGCCATAAAAACGATATTCTTTAGAAAAAATATGCATAGAACCGCCCATTCCTTTTGAGGTTCCGGTAACTTTACCAAAAAGTTCTGCCATGACATATTTAGGATCAACACCCATACCAATAGGTTGAACATGATTACGATATGCTGTGATCATTTTGTCTTTGGTTAGATCCATTGCATGGAGAGAACCGGCAAGTACGGCTTCTTGTCCGTTATATAAATGTAAAAAACCTCTTACTTTTTGCTGGATATAAACAGCGGCTAATTTATCTTCAAATTTTCGCCAAAACAGCATGTCTTTATACCATTGTAAGTAGGTTTCTTTGGTTATTTTTTTCATAAATATATTGTATGTTGTTACAAACGTAATAACAAAAATACTATTTTAGAAATAGCTAGGAAAGAAAGATTGAAATTTATTTTATTTGTTTAATACTTAAGTAGAGTTGCTCAATAACTGAACTCATTTTTTGAATGTCTAAAGTTTCTAATTTGTCTTTAGCTGTATGATAATTCTTATTTCTATAAAAAGCAGTATTAGTAACCATTACGGCATCATAATCGAGATTCCAATAATTTAAATGGTCAGAAAAATCAACTCCGGGAAGTAGAGAAGTACCTTTGAATGATTCAGTTTCAATAAGTTGTTGTTTTTTCATTAGTTTCTCAATCTGCTCACTAAACTCACCGCTTTTTTTATTTTGAACAACAGTAATAAAATTACCTTTGTTTCCATACTTTAAACTCATACCGGGAATAGGATAATCTTGTGAACCGGATTTGTCATTATAATACCCTATCATTTCAAGACATATCATCCCTTTTACAGGGATTTCATTTTCAAATAAATAGTTGGCGTGTATAAAACTACCCATTTCTTCTGATCTGAAAAATGGAGGTTCTTCTAAAGTATACCCAACAAAATCTATTCTGTAATTTAATTTTTCTTTAGATAGTAAACGTGCTAGTTCTAATAAACCTGCTACACCACTGGCATTATCATCTGCACCTTGTTGATTGCCATAAACATCATAATGTGCACCGATAATAATTCGTTCTTTATTGTTAGTGCCTATAGAACCAATCACATTTTTATATTCATTACCATCAACTTCATATCTCTGATAAGTAACAGCATCACAAACCTTTGTCAATTCTGTTTTGATATGATAAGCAATAGTATCAAGTGTAGCAATATTTTGATAGTTCCTGCTTTTTTTAGTTTGGGTAATTGTGGTCAGATCATTTTTAACTCTTGTTGTATCTACATGATTCAGAACTACACTAGCTTTGTTTTGTGAATTGATGCAACTAATTAAAGTTATGAAAAGTATAATTATGATTCTCTTTTTCATGCAATTTTATTTGATATGTTAAATCTATATAAAAATATCTAGAAGAAATATACAAATTTTTAATTTATAAATAATTTCTTCTAGATACTTTATATACAACTTTTCTAATAATTATATATTAGAATATTCTGATAGATTGTACACTTTCTTTTTCTGTGTCTATCATAAACAAAATACCTTTATATCTTAAATCTCTGATTTTAGGAATTGTATTTTTCCCTTTAATATATCTATAATTTCCTTTTTCCAAAACAGGAGCGTCGTTTGGTTTTCCATAATTATATATTACATCTTTATAACTATCTCCAATTTTAATTTTCTTTTTAGTGAAATACTTGTTACTTAATATTTCAATTTGCCTTATGGTGCTGTTTTTTTTATTTAGAATAATTGTAAAATCATTTTTGTTATAATCTGTTTTGGGTAACTTTTTCCCAATTTTAAATTCACCAATTCCTTTTTCTGGAACAATTAATAATGGATCAGTGTTGCAGGATAATAGTATTCCAGAAAGAAGAATGATTAATAGTTTGTATTTCATAGGATTAAATTTAATTACAGTTGTTTTCAGTACTATTACTTGCTGTACCACCATTAATGTCTTTTTGTGTATTTGAACCAAAATTAGTATTCCTAATATCTTGACCTAGCAATGCAGGGGATGTACCTTGACCTAAATTGTAACCATACTCACCACCCCACTCAGCAGTAGAATCGGGAACATTAGAACCAGATAGATTAAAAGCAGTTAAACCAAAATCTGAACAATTAAATTCATTTAAATCATATTCAGTATAATAATCTTCAGGTGATATATCATCCAAATATTGAATTATTGAATTAAATTGATTGGGTGTTAGCTCAACTCTCAGACTTACATCATATTCTTGGCCACTGTCATCATAAAAACCTCCAATTACTGTTGGGTTATTTGGAGAAACATTTTCCTCTTCAGGATAAAAACCTATAAATTGAGTTGTTATATTACCGTTAATTGATTGAGTAATTCCGATGAATGTATGACCAGCATAAGCTCCTACATTAATTTGGTTTGAATTTGCAACAGGTTGATTTACATAAATGGTTATATCATGATAACCATTTTCATTACCCGTAGTTTCAAAGCATTTAATAATATCATTAAGTTCTATAGGAATAGCATCAGGGTCATCTCCTTTTTTCTTGAAATAAGTTGTGTTTTCTGCTGTTGTCAAATCATCCACATTTTCCACAATAATCACTTCCCCTTCCGGGCAAATAATTCTATCATCATCTCCACTTTTAGCATCAACGGGTTCAACATCATATATTTCGGCATTACCAGTTTGAATGGTAACAGATCCTCCACCTCCACCGTAATTATATACAGTATAAGAACCTGTCGAGGTATAATTACCTGAGTTACTAGAGGCATTAGGGTCACTGGAGCTACCTGTACCTCCACTACCACTATTTGTTGATGTGTCACCACCAGAACTGCCACTTGTTAATTCACCACAGTCAGTAAAATCTAATATACCATCATTAGTATGATCATTTTTAGAATAAGATCCATTTTTACTTTTTTCATCACGCTTAGTTAATGCGTCCAAAAAGTATTCCAATCCATAATAACGTATCGATTTTTTTTCGTTGTTCTCTATTTCAAAAGCAATTACAAATGGTGCAATCTCATTACTTACTCTTTCTGAAACAATTATATTATAAAAAGTGTTTTTAGGCATATTATTAAAATACAATCTGTAAGAAAAAGATTTATTGCCAACAGAATCAATAGCTCCAAATATATTTACATCGTCAACCCAATAAGCTTTGGGATTATTATCTGAATTTTTAGTAAATACTTTTTGTGAGCTAAGTTGTTCTATTTTAGAAGCGATTTGAGGAATATCTTTGTTATCAAAGCTGTAAACTTTAAAACCGACAGTAGTAGTTTGTCCTTCAAATAGATTTTCCTCTTTTTCACAATTCCATAATAGTATTGATACTCCAAAAAGAAGCACAAAGATTTTTAAATAATTTTTGAGTTGTTGTTTATTCACAAAATTTCTATTTATTTTAAGGTGTTCGTGATTTTTCTTTGAAAAATTCATGACGTGTTTAACGATTTTAGAGTTAGTAAATTTTTTATTTATGGTCTCAAAGTAAAGATTGAGCAAAAACCATAGTAGTTAAAAAAATGTATAATGGAGTAGAGCATTTTAAGAATGTTTATAACTGAACTCCAACCCTCAGTTTAATTAAAACTAAGGCAAATATATAAAAAATATTCATAGCACATTTATGTGTCTATGTTTTTTTAGAAATGTTACCACATTTGAATTTGGAATACAAAAAAGAAGAAATATTTTTATTACAATTTGGTAAAAGTCTTAGAAAACGTTAGAATTGACAGCGGTTTATCGCAAGAAGATCTAACTAATGACTCAAATATTCCTATTAATCAAATTGGTAGAATTGAAAGAACACAGATAAATACTACACTAAAAACAATTTTTAAAATAGCCAAAGCCTTAGATATTGACGTAAAAGAATTTTTTAATGAAGAGATTCTTGATCAAACCTCCATATAATCTTCAATAGGGTTACAAGAGCATACCAAATGCCTGTCACCATAAGCATCATCAACTCTACGTACCGGAGGCCAGAATTTATTTTCTGAAATATAAGGTAGCGGGAATGCTGCTTTTTGCCTTGTATAATTGAATTTCCAATCATCATTTGTTATCATAGCCTGTGTATGTGGTGCATTTTTTAAGACAGAATCTTCACCTTCAACATAATTATCAATTTCATGTTTTATTTCAATGAGTGCGTCACAAAAACGATCTAATTCTCCTTTACTTTCACTTTCGGTAGGTTCGATCATTAAGGTGCCTGCAACAGGAAATGAAAGCGTAGGAGCATGAAAGCCATAATCCATCAATCGCTTGGCAATATCGCTCACTTCAATCCCTTTAGCTTTGAATTCTCTAAAATCAATAATCATTTCATGGGCAGCAAAACCCATTTCGCCTGTGTATAAAATTTTATAATGCTTTTCTAATCGGGTTTTGATATAGTTTGCATTTAAAATGGCATAGATGGTTGCTTGTTTCAGTCCCTCAGCACCTAACATTTTGATGTAACTATAAGAGATCAGATCTACCAAAGCAGAACCCCAAGGAGCAGCAGAAATTGCAAAGATGGCATTCTTACCTCCGGTTTCAATAATTGGATTGGTAGGTAAAAATTGCGCTAAATGCTCAGCAACACAAATAGGACCAACGCCCGGACCACCACCTCCATGCGGGATAGCGAATGTTTTATGTAAGTTTAAATGACACACATCAGCGCCTACGGTAGCAGGATTTGTCAAGCCTACTTGTGCATTCATATTGGCACCATCCATATATACTTGTCCGCCATTGTCATGAATTATTTTTGTAATATCTTTAATAGCACTTTCAAAAACACCATGCGTAGAAGGGTATGTAACCATTAATGCAGCAAGATTGTCTTTGTATAATTCAGCTTTTTCCTTTAGGTCATTAACATCAATATTACCATCATCAGATGTTTTGGTAACGACTACTTTCATTCCTGCCATTACTGCAGAAGCAGGATTGGTACCATGAGCAGATGAAGGAATCAAGCATATATTTCGATGCGATTCTCCATTTGATCTATGATAAGCTCTAATGGTCATTAAACCCGCATATTCACCTTGAGCTCCGGAATTTGGCTGTAGTGAAGTGGCATAAAAACCTGTAATTATATTTAGAGACTCTTCCAAACCTTTTAGCATTTCTTGATACCCCTGAGCTTGCTCAATAGGAACAAAAGGGTGGATATTATTCCAACTACTTGAACTCAACGGTAACATTTCTGAAGCGGCATTTAATTTCATAGTACACGATCCTAAAGAAATCATAGAATCTGTCAAGGAAATGTCTTTACGTTCTAGTCGTTTAATATAACGCATCATTTCAGTTTCTGAATGATATTTTTTAAAGACCTCATGAGTCAAAAAATCAGAAGTTCTTATCAATTCTTCAGGAATACTCACACATAGAGAACAATCATTGATCGTGATAGTATCTTTATGCTCTGATTCTGAAAGTACACTTAAAATGGTATTCAAATCTTTATCAGTAGTCGTTTCATTTATAGAAATGCCAATGGTTGTATCATCAATGGTCAAGAAATTGATCTCATTTCTTTCTGCAACAAACTTTAGTTTTGTAGTGTTAGTTACTTTTACTTGTAAGGTATCAAAATAGGTAGAATTTAACTGTTCTAAGCCTAGTTTTTCTATCGCTTCATTCAATGTGTTTGCCAATGAATGGATTCTTTTTGCTGTATATTTTAATCCGTCAGCACCATGATACACTCCATACATTCCTGCCATAACAGCTAGTAAAACCTGCGCAGTACAAATGTTTGAGGTGGCTCTTTCTCTTTTAATGTGTTGTTCACGGGTCTGTAATGCCATTCGCAAAGCTCTATTTCCATCAGCATCAATAGTAACACCAATTATTCTACCCGGAATTAATCTTTTATATTCCTCTTTAGTAGCAAAATATCCTGCATGAGGGCCTCCATAACCTAAAGGAATACCAAAACGTTGCGAAGTACCTACAGTAACATCGGCACCCATTTCACCGGGAGATTTTAATACAGCCAAACTCAATAGATCTGCAGCAACGATTACTTTGGCATCATTATTATGCGCTTGATCTATAAAATCAGTATAATCATAAACTTGTCCGTATTTTGTAGGATATTGAACAATTGCACCATATACTTTTGATGAAAATTCAAATGTTTTATGATTTCCAAAAATGAGCTCAATATTTAAAGGTTTTGAGCGTGTTTTTAAAATTGAAATTGTTTGTGGTAATACATCATCTGAAACAAAAAACTGATTAGCATCAGCTTTCTTTTGATCTCTTGAACGTGCATTGTACAACATGGTCATAGCTTCAGCTGCAGCGGTACCTTCATCTAGTAAAGAAGAGTTAGCAAGCTCCATACCTGTTAGATCGGTCACCACAGTTTGATAATTCAATAAAGCCTCTAATCTGCCCTGAGAGATTTCTGCCTGATAAGGTGTATATGACGTATACCAACTCGGATTTTCAAATACATTACGTTGAATAACAGCAGGTAAAATAGTTGGATGATATCCTAAGCCGATATATGTTTTATATTGTTTATTTTTTTTTGCCAACTGTTGAATATGAGTACTAAATTCATATTCACTCATGGGTTGCGGTAAATTCAAATCATTTTTTAACCTTATATGTGTAGGTATTGTATTGTCTATTAGTTTATCAAGACTGTCTACACCAATGGTTTTAAGCATTTTTTGAGTCTCGTTTTTTGTTGGACCGAGATGTCTTTCTACAAAGGAATCTGTTTTCATTTACTTATCGATTTGTGTTGATAATTTTGCTAGGTAAATATTTATTTTTACTTGAATAGATTTAGAATATTTTTTTGTCACTCCCGAAATTTCGGGACACTAATAAATCGTTTAAAACACAAAATTATGATTTCACTAATTAAAAATCCTTTGGATTTTCAGGGATTTGTGATATTTTTTTAATTTTTCTCTATAATAAAGAAAAAACCCGTGTCCCGACGCTTCGGGAGTGGCTATTAAATAAAGCACGAATTTATATTCATAATTACAGGTCAAATGTACTTAAAAAAGTATAAATTTTAAAGGCTAAAAATTATAATTATGAGCAGATAAAGCATTTTATTACTTTTGTAGAATGCAAATGATCAAACGGATTTTTGATTTTTATATTTTTAGTAATATTCACGTTGCTTTGGCTGTTTTTTGTTTGACAAAAATTACCTTATTAGATTATGATATTGAGAGTAATTTACTGCCTTGGTTTGTATTCTTTTCAACTATTGCCTCATACAATTTTATAAGATTTTATAAGATTCCTGAAATTCAACGTTGGAGTTTTGAATTTATGAAAAAAAATAAAAAAGGTATTCTTGGATTGACTTTTTTAAGTGTACTTAGTATTATTTATCTGAGTTTTTTAGTAAAGCTTGCTACCTTACTTACTTTAGTGCCTTTCGGATTGTTTACCTTGTTTTATGTAGTTCCTATACCTGTAAAAAAGAATAATTCATTGGCACTAAGAAACGTGGCATTTTTTAAATTATTTTTGATTGCGATTTCCTGGGCAGGTGTTACGGTACTAGTTCCTTTGGTTAATTATGATATCGAACTACATAGTAATGCGCTTTTTATATTTATTCAGCGGTTTTTATTTGTTGTAGTTATCACTATTCCGTTTGATATAAGAGATATTAAATTTGACAATGCCAATTTAAAAACATTACCACAGGTTATCGGAATTCAACAATCTAAGGTAGTAGGACTACTCTTCTTAATGTTGTTTTTAGGGTTAGAATTTTTTAAAAACCCAATTGAGGTTGTTCAGTTTAGAATACATTTAGTTATTGTATTACTTTCTTTATATTTTCTTTTTAGAGCTAAGTTAGACCAAAACAAATATTACAGTGCTTTTTTTGTTGAGAGTTTACCAATAGTTTGGCTGTTGTTATACATATACTTGGTTTAGTGTATACATATTTTAGGACGGGTCAGTACTGTAGAAACAGTTTTTGGAACACTCACTCAATTTATGGGACTTCGAAAGATTAACACTATCGGAATAAAACAAGCAAATAAAGTCATGCATATGGCAGCAATTGCTTATAATTTGAAAAAATAGCTAAAATTTATTAGTAAGGTTGTGACAAGTGATGCACAATCACTTGTCTTTATAATAAAGCAACAAATTCAATGGTTTAATAGTAAAATAAGCTGTTTTAAGTAATCAAAAAATAAACCGTTATTGATAGATAATACAAAATTGAAGCTTCCTTAGAAATGGACTCAAAGTGATAATGGTAAAGGAAATTTAACCTCTTGTGCAACGATTACCGATGTTGGCATTAGTTATTGTTTATTTCAGATTCTATATTAACCCATTTTACATTCCAATTTTTTTCTAAATATTCGCCAGTTGTAAAAAAAAGAAATTTATTATTAGGCGTTACATATGGGTTTCCTTGTCCTTTATTATTGATTATATTATTCAGTTTTTTAGTGTTAACCCATCCGCCTTTTCCATCATTATAACTAATCATTAAGTCAAGTTCGTTTCCAATTGAAGCAAAAATTAAATAATCTTCTTTTGGTGAAACATATGGTGTGCATTTTCCCGATTTTGAATTCATTGAAATTGAAGTCTTTTCTGCATTTTTAAACTTGCCATTCACATTTTTTGAGTGATAAATATCCATCTCACTATAATCCAAATTGCTTGTATGAAAATATAGAGTTCCTGAATCAGTAATCGTAGGATGAGAAACTAATTTATTTCTCAAATTTGGAATATCTACAAAAACTGGTTCATTCCATTTTCCGCTAATCTTGTCTGACTTCCAAATATGCCAAGTTGGAACAACTCCACTAATATTAATAGGTCTTGTTGAACTGAAATAAAGAGTATTTCCATTTGGTGAAAAATTCATTCCGTGTTCGTTATATTTACTGTTGAAAAATGCTTTTTTGGGTTCAGACCATTTTTCTTTATTTTTTTCTATTACGAAAACTTCAAATTTCTCAAAGTTTTTATCGGAAATGGTATAATAATATTTTTGTAAGTCGGGACTAAATATTCCTTTGTGAATTAGTTTGTTTTTAGGAATTATATTTTGCTTAAAATCAATAGGTATATTGTTTGGAATTTCTTCGGTTAAAAATTGCATTTTAGTGTTTTCGATTTCATTTTTACAACTCAAAAAGCCAATTGTAAGTAGTAAGATAATTTTGAGTTTATTCATTTCTGTAATGTTCGTTAAGTATATGGCAAGTAGGGCGGTAGAAAGCACTGAATTTTCAATCTTGCACTTAGCCAAATATAAATTTTTGTTTTTAATTTCTTCATTTTAAAAGTCAAATTTTATATTTGGCGGACTTTGTATATGGCTCTAAACTTTCAATTTATCACTGAATGCCCTATTTGCTATAGGATACATTGTTATCTGCTTTTTTTAAAGATTCTCTTAGATGTTCTAATTCAATAGGACTAGTTTTTTTAACCACCCAATTGATTAACCATGCAGGAGGGTTGCCGCCTGGGTGAAACTGGTAGATGCCTGTCGCCATGCAATTCTCTGAGTCAATTTTCTCAAAACTCCAACTTCCCATAGCGACAGGCATTCTGATTATTGTATCGGTAGGTTCGTAGCCCTTCCAATCTGTTTGTTTCCATTTTACCCCCATAATATTCTTAGTCGAATCTTCAAACAATGTGTAACGCGCTATAACATCTCTAGCTTTAGCCATAAAATTACCTTCCATAAAGTCATAGACCACCATTTCATTCTCTGTCTGTTCTAGGACTTTAACCCACCCTAGGGATTTTCCTTTTTTAGTGATACGCAAAGTGGGGTCTGTAATCATTTTCCAATAAGCTGTTTGAGCTTGTTCTGGAGAACAATTCATTTTTCCAACAATTTTATATTGATTCAATTTAGAATTAGAAACGTTTATTTTATAAATCTGCCAACCTTCTCCTTTTTTCTTAGCTTTAACTAATTTCCATTCTTGATTATTTGTAGCTTGATTTTGAGCAATTGATGTGAAACTAATTGTTAAAAACACAATCGCAAAGGAAATAATTTTGGTCATATTTGAATTTTTCATAATTTATTTGTTTAGATTTTGTTGTTAATTTGATTTTTGCATTGGGTTAATTTTTCTATAGTTCCACTTTTAGCTAACAGCCATATAGTCAATAAGAACTCACCTATGAAAGTATAATCAGATATTGATGGTATTTTCTTCTCTGGATATACAAACAGGAAAAATGAGTCTAAAACATAGCCAACACCTGCAACTATTAACATAATTCCAATAAATTTTGAGATACGGGTTTTTAAACTAAAAATCAAACAACCTAATGGAAAGAGCCAAAGCCCCCAAAATATTACTGCTATATAACTGCCGTGTTTTTGTATTTCTGCAAAAATATGAGTAAGGTTTTGTTTTTCAATTAATGAATAGTTTTCCAAATTATTAATTACAATCATAGCAAAGTGATTAATCTCATTAAGCAATGATATTCCTGCACCAACCAATAATAAAGAGAGCATACTCATAGCCAACCCTTTATTTACAATAGACAGCAATTTATAAAGATATAAAGCAAGCAAAATACTTGCTACATTCATAGTCAGAATACTAATTATTCCTATTCGAAATAATAGCGGGTTATTTTTAATATTAATAACTGTTTTCGCAATATCTCCGTCTATTTTTATTTGTGGAAGAGCATAAACATACGCATACATGCCTACTATAATAATTACTAAGTATAGTAGTCCTGCGGCTAAGGCATTCTTTTGTGATTTGATATTAATAGCGTTTTTCATTTTTGATTATATGTGAATACTTCTTCTAATGGTTTGTTAAATACCAAAGCAATTTTGAAAGCCAATTCAAGTGATGGTGAATATTTGCCTTTTTCAATAGAAGCAATTGTTTGCCTTGTAACGTTTACTTTGTCAGCTAATTCTTTTTGGGTCATTTCATTGTTAAGAAATCGTAATGTTCTAATGGTTGTATTTATATTACATTCTTTCATCTTAGATTCCTTTTTTTGTGTAATAGTATTCTGATATATTTTGCACTATGAATGCAGAAAATATTGAAAAGAAAAACATTTTAAACATTGAAGGGATTGAGATGCCAACAACAAGAGATATCATTGTTACAACAAAGCCAAACATAAATGTAGTACTGAAATTACGTGATGCTTTTAATTTTATTATTTCGCCTAATTCATCTATGAGGAATTTTTCTTCCTTTTCTTTCGTGATTACAGTATTGAAAATACTATAAAGAACATAAAGAATTATTCTTGATGCAATCATTAACGGAATCAAAACTAATATTGATGTACCAAAAAAAGGTAATTCTCCTAATGAGATTGCATATTCCTCATAAAGACTTAAAAGGATAGTATAATATATTGAAAAGGTTAAGATATCTATTGTCAAAAATACCAATGGCCTTTTCTCTTGTGTTGTCATAGTTTTCATAAGAAGTAAATTAATATTTACACAAAGGTAATAATATTTTACTTAATGTTAAGTATTTTTAACATTATATTTCGAAATATTTCTTAAACCTTAGATTTGTGGTGATGAATATTTAGTTGTAATGTGGTTTTTTGGAATTGCAGATAACGCTGGGCTAAAAAGCGTTGCTGCAAGGTACGAAGCAGCTATGATTTTTTTAGCCGTTGTTAGCAGCTTTTACTTTTTGGACAAAAATGCCGTTGAAATCCTAATAAACTCTTTCTTATTTTTACCCTCATGTGCCCCATGGGAAACATTTGGCAATATCCAAAGGTCTGATTTCGGTAGGTTTTTCCTGACTCTAGCTGCCTCTTCTAATGGCATGCCATTATCATCATCTCCTAAAACAAGAAGAACTTCAGGTTTAATGTTCCTTAACTCATCATCACTTAATCTTATTGTATAATTTTTAAACTGCTCAAATAGTGAACGAATTTGCTTGTCATTTGTATGCGAAGATTTAATCCAAGGAAAATTATCAATTTTTTCGTAAGTGAAAGATCTTTCTACTTCAGGATAATCATTAATACTCCAACTACCCAGAGAGCCAATCGTTACCATCGATTCTATAAGTGATGGATTAATTAGTGCGAGTTGAAAAAGCACGTCTCCACCAAAACTGAATCCGATTGCTTTAATTTTCTCAAGTTTTAAGTATTGAATTAGGGCGTTTAGATCCTCTGCAACAGATTTAATTGATAACTTTTCTTTAAAAGCATCAGATTTTCCATGACCATTTAAATCAATGAGATAAACTTCATAATCAACAATATAATCACCAATATAAGTTGTCCAAGATTTGGAAGATGCAGTATATCCGTGGAGAAGAAATAATGGCTTTCCTTTTCCATAAACTTCATAATAAATATTTTTTCCATTTATTGAGACTATTTCAGATTTTTTCGGTGATTGAGTAAAACTATAAGTTGACATTAAAACTAAAATTAAAAGAATAGTATTTTTTTTCATTAAGTTATTGAATTCTGATTGGTATTTGTTAGGTTCGTTAAGACACCTAGTTTACAAAGTTAAAGGCACGTTGTTTACACCATGTTTTGACTTAACCTTATTGATACTTGTTTGTCTCTAATATTATTTTCATTAGTAGTTTTACACACTATTTTTATTGAATTCTATTACTTTATCAATCCAATATTCTAAATCTCTTTCCATATCAAAACCTTGAGGTGTGATGAAGATAAATCCTTTCATAGGTCTTCCTGTAAAATCCAAAGGTAGGCAAATTTCTTTTTTGATTTCTTTTTGATATGCTACTTCTCCTATTTTAGCCATTAAAAGGCTATCTCCATATTTTTTATCGAGATGAATACCACAACACATTTTATTATTAATCATAAACATCAATCCTCCCATCATTTTTTTGTCATAATAGTTGACGTTTTTTGATTGGAGGATTTGGTTTATTCTATCGCCTAAATATTGGTCATATGCCATATTTAAAAGATGAATAGGTTAGTTTTTATTCTCTGGTAATTCATCAAATTCTTTTCTTTTGTTATCGAACCAAATTTTCATATCTTCAGGGGTTTTCATTAGTTCTTTCATCTTATTCATTGCATCAAGATGAGGCTTGTCATTTTTTTGAAACATTTCCATTCCGTGTTTCATACTCATTTCTTTAATTTCTTCAAATGTGTTGGCGTGAAATTCTAAATCGCATGCTCCAGCCAATTGGTTACAAGTCATTGTTTTCATAATTCTAAATTTATTGTTTATTAATGTTTTCAGTATAAGATTTTAATCCACTCAAGAATAATTTAATTCCTTTGTTAGATTGTTTTTTAATCATAAGGCGATCAAGTATTTTACCTAAAAAACCAAATTTCATATTGTACTGCATAACTTGCTTTACTTTTAGGTCATTCCCAATTTGTTCAAAACTGTATGAGTGTTTTAAACTTTGCATAGGAAAGGAGCAAGCCGTCAATTCGTATGTTAAAGATTCATAAGGTTTTGAAACAGTACATTCTTCTTCAAACCAATTTTTTCCATCTTTCATTGAAACTTTTCTTTTCGCACCAATTCCATTTTTTAGAGGAGAAATTATTTTGCAATTTTCTACTGTTGGATCATATTTCTCAAGTAATTCAATATTTGACAGTGCTTCTCAAATTTTTTCAATTGGAGCGTTAATTGTTATTTCATTATATAATTTTGCCATATTCTATTTAACTTGCTATTTCGAAGCAAAGATATGATTTAACTTTGAAATAGCAAGTTAAATAGAAAAATATTTTATATTTGCACTATGAAAATACGCTCACATTGTCCTATAAATTTTACATTAGACCATTTTGGAGATAAATGGTCTTTGCTAATAATACGTGATTTGATGTTTAAAGGTAAGAGACATTACAATGAGTTCTTTGATTCGGAAGAGAAGGTCTCTACAAGTGTATTAGGTGATAGATTAAAAATGCTAGAATCATTAAAAATCATATCAAAAGGTTCTGATGGTGTAAAAAAATCTCGTATAAAATATAGTTTAACTAAAAAAGGGATTAGTTTACTTCCTATTATGGTTGAAATGATAGTTTGGGGAGCTCTTAATGATGATGATACAGAAGCAGGGAATGATTTTATAATTCAAGCAACTAAAGACAGAGATAATCTAATTTCTACAATTCAAGAAAAATTAGAGAAAGAGCATTTGTTTAATTAGTTGATTTTTCAATTTGTATTCCTGAGTCTAAGTGTGTGTATTTTAATGAAACCTAACGGTTTGTATAAGAATAGTAGCCGATTTCGGAAGTAGAATTTTTCAATTTACTTCTAAGTTTTATGCGGGTTACAATGTTCATATTTACTACTATTTCGGCTATTATTTTTATACTTCTTTGTTGGCAACTGGCTTTCTATTAATTAATATGCTAATTCCCAAGTTCTTTCTAATGTTTGAAAAATTACTGGCATATCATTTTCGAATTGAACTTGTGTAATATTTTCTCCAACAAATTTAGCCAATTGTTTTTTTCGTTTTCCTGTAAACACTTTATTTCCTGCTGGATTAACAGCATCTAATTCAGCTTGCGTTTTTCTCCAATTTCCATAAGTTTCATCTGCTTGGTGAGGATAATACTGTTCTAAATCTCTAACTGGAATCTGATGAAATTGATTGTTATTATTCAGATTGGGATTTCTTTGTAAAAAATCTGTTATACCACCTTGAGATTGAATACTTGGATGGTCTATTAATATAACTTGTTTGTCTTTATAAATACTTGAGTTTAAAGGAGTAAAAGCTTTTTCGATTGCATTAATAGTTCTTTCTGCTTGAATAATGTCGCCATTAGCTTTTATAATTTGAATAGATGGTCTGTCAGGATAGAATCGTCTTATTACTCTGGTTAAAAATTCAAACTCACTAAGACCTTCAACAATGAGAAAGTTTCTTGGGAGTAATAAATCTGACGGACTGCCACCAAGAAGTTCAAATACAATATAAGGTTTGGAAAGTTCATCCGTAGGTTCTATCTCGGTTTGACCATCATTTTTTTCTGCTTTAAAAATCTTTTGATTTTCATAATTGTCAGCTACAAAAACAGAAGAATGGGTATTAATGAATATTTGGTCAGTAGTTTCTGAAAGCTCGTACAAAACATTTTTTAAATTTCTCTGTGCCGTTGGATGTAGATGTAATTCTGCTTCGTCTATAAAGAACAAAAATGATTTCCCTTCGTCTTCACTCTCTTTACGGAACTCTGCATAGGTCTGAATAATGGCAAGCATCAATGCTCGTTGCATACCATCACCTTTCTCCTCTGCTGTTGTTTCAATACCATCATCTACTGTCGTTTCAAAATTCTTTAATAAATCATCGAAAACAGGTGGTGTCACTTCAAAATTAACTTTTGAAGTATCAGGAAACTGTTTTTCGAGATTCACTTTTACTTTTCCACCAACTAAGTCAAATTGAGTTTTAATTTCTGAGCCCTCTCCTTCAAACAAATCTCTAAATTTTGTTTGAAACTCTTGATATTGTTCATTTGATTCGAGTATTGCTGATAAAACTCCCGAAAGCATTATACCGATAGGAGTAGACTTACCGTATTTAGCTACTGAGTCATAATACATTTTTGTATTTATATACTCGAATTTTGGTAAAAAATCGTTTAGCGCAGCATCAAATCCTGTTCCTGGATTCACTTCTGTTCCATTAACAAAGACAGTTCTTTTTTTTGGATTTATACTCGAACGAGATAATGTTACTGTGTCAAATTCTCCAAGGACATTTAAAATTTTAGTCTTATTTCCTTCGTGGCGCATTTTGTCCGCTCCATCTTGAGCTCCAGTAAATTCTAATTCAACTAATATTTCTAAATCAGCTTGCCTTTTATATTTTAAATCATTTGACAATCCACCACGACCAGCTCCATTAAAGAAAAATTCAATTGCTTCGAAAAAGTTTGTTTTTCCACAATTATTTTGTCCAACAATAATGTTGAAATTATCAGTCGTAAATTCAGTAGATTTTATTGATCTAAAGTTTTCTATTTTAATTCTCGATATTTTCATTTTTCAGCTTGTGGTCATAATAGATATATAGTTAATATTAACTATATATCTATTATGACCACAAGTTAACATTTTTTCCTATAGATGAAATACAATAAATTCCAGGACAAAAAAAGAAAATGTATCTAGCCTATTCTATTGGTTAATTTAGTATTAAAAAAAGGTATAGATAATTATAAACTAAAAAAACGTCCTACAAGTAGGACGTTCTTTTTTAACTAACTCAAATAATTTATACAATGAAAACAAATTATTAATTTAATTTGCTTCGTATATATAACGGCAATTGTTATGCCAAAATTGTGTAAGTATTGTTAAGTTATCGTTAAATAGTACTAAAAAAGTGTTAAGAAACCTTATAAAATGTGCTTTTGTGCTTTATATGAAGATCGTACCAAAGCACCACTTTCTACATGCCTAAAACCCATCTTTAAACCAATTTTTTCATATTTTTTAAATTGATCTGGTATAATAAATTCTTTTACAGGTAAATGTTTTTTACTAGGCTGTAAATATTGACCAATAGTTATCACATCAACACTTACATTTTTTAGATCTTCCATAGTTTGGAGTACTTCTTCTTCTTGTTCACCTAAACCAAGCATAATGCCGGATTTTGTTCTGTTGATGCCGCTATCTTTTAAATATTCTAAAACACTTAAACTTCTATCATATTTTGCTTGAATACGAACTTCACGTGTTAAACGTCGTACAGTTTCTACATTATGTGAAACTACTTCGGGTGCTACAGCAATGATTCTGTCTATATTTTTTTGTATGAATTGAAAATCAGGAATCAACGTTTCTAAAGTTGTTTCAGGATTTGCCCTGCGAATAGCATCAACAGTTTCTGCCCAAATAATGGAACCACCATCTTTTAGATCATCTCTATCTACCGAAGTAATAACGGCATGTTTGATTTTCATCAGCTTAATAGAACGTGCTACTTTTTCAGGCTCTTCCCAGTCAATAGTTTCCGGTCTTCCGGTTTTTACACCGCAAAATCCGCATGAACGTGTACAGATATTTCCTAAGATCATAAATGTAGCAGTACCTTCACCCCAGCATTCGCCCATATTTGGACAACTACCACTGGTACAAATTGTATGTAAATCGTATTTATCAACCAAGCTACGTAATTCTGTGTATTTTTTTCCAATAGGTAATTTTACACGTAACCACTTGGGCTTTTTTATAGGAACAATTACAGATTCTTCAGACATAAACTACATATTGAAATGCAAAGTTACGAAGGAATAATGTAAAGTAAAGTAAATCTCAAATTTTAAATTTTAAGTCAAAATTTATAACTCGTAACTCGTAAATCCCAAATCATAAATTTATTAAATACCAAATACTAAATCCGATCAGAAAAATAATTCCTAAATAACTAATAACTTTCATTGTTATAGAAGGATGCCATTCTTTAGGAGTATGCTTACTAGAAATCAACATAAAATTAGCAATGGCATAAAAAGGTGCTGTTAAAAATGATAAAATAGTTGCTATTTTAATCATTGTTATCATGTTAGAAATAAATAGTGTTAAAATCAACACAGTACCTATAGCAAGTAACGCTATCCATATAATATAATTGAATTTATAAGTTCTGTTAAATAATAATTCTGTCGTTTTTGCCATAGCTCTAGGTGAAGCATCTAGGGTTGTTAAGGTTGTACTAAACATAGTAGTAAATGCAGCAATTGCTATAAAAATAGAAGTTTTACTTCCTAAGTTCTCTGTATATAAATTGATAATTTGTTGTGCAAATTTTCCTGCACTACTACTAAATTCATTCCCTGAGTTAAACATGACCAATGTGCCCAATGATAAAAAACAGATGGCTAAAAATACAGTTGCTATATAACCGATATTAAAATCAAAAATAGCCTGTTTGGTATCAAAATCCTTTTTAAGATCTTTTTGTTTTTCGATTGCCCATAAAGAATGCCAGGCTGAAATATCTAAAGGAGCCGGCATCCATCCTAAGAAGGCAATTAAAAAGCCAATTTCTAAGGTTCCTTTAGGAAATATTTGTACAAAATCATACGATTTTGTAGTATTGAACAATGCTGTACCAACTGCGATAATTGTACTTACAGTAAGTACTACAATAATTATCTTGATTAGATTGTCAAGCAATTTATACTTACCAATTAATAAAATTGAGACAGATATGATAGTTATTATAATACTCCAAATGGTCAAGTCAGGGGTAATTCCGAAAAGATTAACTGCTAATCCTGCCGTTACAATGGTAACAGCAGCTTGAATGGTAAACATAGTAGCAAAAGTGAGGATATAATATAGTATTAGAACACCTTTGCCTAACTTTTTATAACCGTCAATTAAGCTTTCGCCGGTGGCAGTAGCGTATCTAGGACCATATTGAAAAAAGGGATATTTGAAAATATTTACTAGCACTAAAGCCCATAATAAACCGAATCCGAAGTCAGCACCGGCACGTGTAGATTGTACTAAGTGTGATACGCCAATGGCGGCACCTGCAAACAATAATCCCGGTCCGAGAGATTTAATCCAATTTTTTTTCACACATAAATGGTTAAATAATTAAAAGATGTGAAAATACTAAAAAAATTAATCGATATTCTGTTTGTTAATGATTTCAGCCAATAATTTTTTGGCTCGAAGTAGTTTGACTTTAATATTACTCATTGGTTCATTGAGTGTTTCAGCCATTTCTTTATAGCTCATTTCTTGAAAAAAACGAAGATTGATAATTTCCTGATAATGAGGTTTCAATTGTTTGATATAGGCAAGTAATTCTGCCAGATTTTGTTCAATGATCAATTTATCGGCAGGGGTGGGTTCTTCATCTTTTATTTTATGGACTTCAGAACTTTCTTTATGGATAGATATGGTCTCGGTCTTTCGTTTTCGTAATTGATCTATATATAAATTATTTGAAATTGAGATCAACCATGTTTTAAATTCATATTTTTCATCAAAAGTATGGATCTTATCAAATGCTTTTGCAAACGTTCTGATGGTAAGATCTTCTGCTTCATTTTCATTATTTGTTTTACGATATAAGAAACGATAGATATCTTTCCAAAACATATTTAATAATGAAGTATAGGCAGTATCTTTTCCTTCTTTGGCTTTATTGATAGTTTCTAATATGTCTTTTGTTTTATTCACCAAGATGTAGGTTTTGATATCAAATTACTTAAATAAACTCCGAATTGAGAAATAACAAGTATAAAGTCAAGTACAGGGAAAAATATAATAAGGTCTTTTTCACATAGCTTTTTAGCTGAATTTCCTAGAATTATATATTGAGTTGTTAGTCGGATGATTAGTAAAATAGTTACAAGTTGCCATTTAAACGATAAAACAAGCAGTATTATTGCTAATATCCAAAATAGAAATTGTGAAAGATAAAATAGACCTAATAGAAATTGATGAATAGGATTGTAATGATTAGCTGTGGTTAGATGTCTTCTTTTTTGTTTAAACCATTTAGTAAATGTTTTTTTAGGTTTAGAGATAGTAAAACTCGTTTTTGAAAAACAGATAACTGTATTTTTTTTGTTTGCTATCTGATTGATCAATAGATCATCATCACCAGACTGTATATGAGCATGATTTGAGAATCCGTTTGCTTTATTAAAGACGTCTTTGGTATAGGCTATATTTCTACCAACACCCATATATGGAATTCCGATTTTTGCGTAAGAAAAATACTGCACAGCAGTTAATAAGGTTTCAAAGCGAATTAGCTTATTCAACAATGAATTCTTAATTTTTTGATAGCCACCATAACCTAAAATAATCGTTTTATCTTCGGTAAACTGTGAAGTCATTTCAGTAATCCAGTTTTTTGAATTGGGTTTGCAATCAGCATCTGTAAAAAGAAGATGTTCATTTGTGGTCACTTCAATGCCTTTAGTGGCCGCATTTTTTTTATTTCCTCTATATTCTGGAGTTGGTTTAATGTCGACAATCTTTAAATTGGGATAGTCGTTTTTAAATGTATTAAGTATTGATATCGTGTTATCAGTTGAAGCATCATTAACTACAATTACTTCAAAATTTGGATAGTTTTGAGTTAATACTGATGTAAGGTTTTCGTTTAAATTTTCAGCTTCGTTTTTAGCACAGATAATTACTGAAACAGAAATAGTTGTAGGGGTTTTTTTTTGCTGATTTGAAAAAGAGAATTTTCCGAAAAGGAAAAGATAATATAGTAGTTGAATAGTTACGCTAATAACAAAAACATAAAATAATACAGTAAATAGCATTTTTTATTTATGCTGAGGTTCTTCACAAGAATCAAATTGGTCAGGGGTTTTTCCGCAAAAACCACAGGCTACACCTTCTTTGTTCAGTACAGGATTTTGACTGGCACAGGTACCTGCAAATTTTCCATCTTTTTTTGCCCAAATTTTAATAGCAATTCCTGCAATTGCCAATGCTAATAGACCAAATGTAAGTAATAGAAGTTTCATTGTCTTAATCTTTATACAAAGATAAGGATTTATGGATAAAATGAAGATTAAAATAGATCAGATAATATTTACTTCAGCTTCTAAAGTAATATTAAACCTTTCTAAAACTGCTTTTTGAATTTTTTGAGCTAGTTCCCAAATTTCTTTCCCTGTAGCATTGCCATAATTAACCAATACTAGGGCTTGGTTTTTATGTACTCCTGCATCGCCAAAGCGTTTGCCTTTAAATCCGCATTGCTCAACTAACCATCCTGCAGGAACTTTATAAAGGGTTTTAGATTTACGATTTACGCCCCGATCCCGATAGCTATCGGGACTATCGGGATGAGGTTTGTTGCCTTTTACTTCGTAAAAAGGCATATTTAGATGTTTTTCCTGTAATTTTTCAAATTGTTCTTTTGAGATTACAGGGTTTTTAAAGAAACTACCACTATTACCAATTTCTTTTGGGTCTGGTAATTTACTTTGACGGATTGTAATTACAGCATCAGAAATATCTTTTATGGTTGTATTTTTAATATTATTCTTTTCTAATTCTGATTGAATAGCACCATAAAAGCTGTTGAGTTTATGATGATTTTTTGTAAGTTTAAAAGTAACACTGGTAATGATATAGTTACCTTTTTGCTCATTTTTAAAAATAGAATTCCTGTAATCAAATTCACAATCTTTATTAGTAAAAGTTTTAGAAGTATTACTTTCAATTTTCAACCCTTCAACCTCATGAATAGTGTCTTTAACTTCAACACCATAAGCGCCAATATTTTGAATAGGTGTAGTGCCTACATTACCCGGAATTAATGATAAATTCTCCACACCACCATAATTATGATCAATACACCATAAAACAAACTCATGCCAATTTTCCCCGGCTTGTACTTTAATAAAAGCGTCATTCTCATCAGAATGAAGAACCTCTATTCCTTTCGTGTTAAGATGAACAACCAATCTTTCTATATCTTTTGTGAGCAGTAAATTACTGCCTCCGCTAAGAATAAAAAAATCTTTTTCAGTACTAAGTAATTCTTTTAGTTCGTTTAATGATGTAATGTCAATATAGCGTTGAGCATTTACAGCAATACCAAAAGTGTTATAAGGTTTTAACGATATGTTTTGTTGAATTTTCAATATTTATTTTCTTTGTTGTCTGGTCGAGCGCAGTCGAGACCTTTTCCCGAATACTCTGGACGCTCAAGGTGATATTTTATTGGTTATAAGCTTCTAGAGCTTTTTTTAATATAGTAACCGATCGTATCAAGTCTTCTTTGTTAAGTACATAGGCTATTCTAACTTGATTTAATCCTAAGCCTTCGGTGGCATAAAAACCGGCAGCCGGGGCAACCATAATAGTTTCATTATTTAACTGGAAATTTTCTAATAACCATTGTGCAAAATGATCTGCATTTTCAACAGGAAGTTCAGCAATACAATAAAATGCGCCTTTAGGTTTTGCCACTTTTACACCTTCAATTTTTTCAAGTTCAGTAATCAATGTATTTCGCCTGTCTACATATTCATCTATAACATCGTCAAAATAACTTTGTGGTGTATCTAATGCAGCTTCACTTGCAATGAGTGCATAAGTTGGCGGACTTAATCGTGCTTGTGCAAATTTTAAAGCCGTAGCAATAACGTCAGTATTTTTAGATACTATACAGCCAATTCTTGCACCACACATGCTATAACGTTTTGAAACTGAGTCAATCATAATAGTATATTGTTCTAATCCCTCTTCTTGCATCACAGAATAATGTTCTAACCCGTCATAAGTAAACTCTCTATAAACTTCGTCAGCAATTAAAAATAAATCGTATTTTTTTACGATTGCTGCTAATTTTTGTATTTCTTCTTTTGAATACAAATATCCTGTCGGATTACCAGGATTGCAAATAAGTATCGCTTTAGTTTTAGAGGTAATTAATTTTTCAAATTCTTCAATAGGAGGTAAGGCGAAATTATCTTCAATTTTAGAGATAACAGGAATAACTTTTACGCCCGATGCAGTTGAAAAGCCGTTATAATTGGCATAAAATGGTTCAGGTATTATTATTTCATCATCAGCATCCATAATACTACTAAAAGTAAAAAGCAATGCTTCACTACCGCCTGTGGTAACAATTATATCATTGGCATTGACACTGATATTATTTTTAGCGTAATATGCAGCTAGTTTAGTTCTATACTCTTCAGAACCTTCAGAGCGTGCATACGCCACTACCTTTAAAGTATTGTTTTTAACTGCATCAAGTGCAATTTGAGGCGTTTTTATATCTGGTTGACCGATATTTAGATGAAATACTTTTACACCTCTTTTTTTTGCATCTTCTGCATAAGGAACCAATTTTCGAATAGGCGATTCGGGCATTTTTAACCCTTTATTTGATATACTTGGCATTGATATTAAAATTTAAAACAAAATTGCAAAAATAAATTCGGATAAACGACTCCTTACAAGTGGAATTTTTTAATTATTGTAATACCTTAAATCCGCAAGAATGTTCGTTACGAACTGCGAAGCACATCTTGAACTCCTCTTAAAAAAATAAAAAAACAGTGAAAAAAAAGCCAAAATGTATGGTTAGTATTGGCGTAGCACAGAAAAAAGTAACGCAGACATGTCACTCGTTATGGTGAGTAAGTTTTTGCGAGTATTCCCAATAATAAAGCCTGTATTGAGCGAAGTCGAAATATACAGTTTGGTTTTGCAGTAGAATACTTTTGCGGAATTAAGGTAATAGTTAAAGTTTTGCCAAAAAGATTTAAGCCATTTTAATTTTTCTTAAATTTAGAACATATACTTAATATATGTTAAAAAGAGTATTTATTGTATTGTGTGCTTTTTTTATCTCTGTAAATTGTTATTCACAAGATACATTTAAAATTATTGGAGGTCAAGAAAGTCATTCAATGCGATTTGAATTGATCAATAATTTAATAATTATTCCTGTAAAAGTTAATGGTAGTGAACTGAATTTTTTATTAGATACCGGAGTCAATAATACCATTATGTTTAATTTAAGTTTAAAAGATTCTTTAAAACTAAGAAATACAAAAAAAATAAGATTAAGAGGCTTAGGTGAAGGAGATTATATTGATGCTATTAAATCAACTAATAATGTATTTAGAATAGGAAAAATTGTTAATGGTTATCATATGATATACCTTATACCGGGTAAAGAATTTGATTTATCTGCTAACTTAGGAGTGAATATTAATGGTATAATAGGAGGTGATTTATTTCACGATTTTATTATTGATATTAATTATACTACTAAAAGATTAAAATTATATAATCCAAATAGTTATATCTATAAGAAATGTAAAAAGTGCCAGACCTTTGAGTTAGATTTTTATAAAAACAAACCCTATATAAATATTGCTGTTCAATCAAAAGATGATGTAAAAACAGATGTTAAGCTATTGATTGATTCTGGAGCAAGTGATGCGCTTTGGTTATTTGAGAGATCGAGTAAAAAAATTAAAGTCCCTGAAAAGTATTTTATAGATTATTTAGGTAAAGGATTAAGTGGGAATATATATGGTAAGCGTGGTAAAATCGATAAAATTATAATAGGTGATTACTTTTTTACTAATGCTAATGTTTCCTATCCTGATTCAAGTTCTATTGCATCAGCATATAAACATAAAGAGCGTAATGGTACCTTAGGTTCCGAACTATTGAAAAAATTTAGAGTCATTTTTGATTATCCTGCTAAAAAGATCACATTCAAAAAGAAATCAGTATATTTTAATGCTCCATTTTTATATAATATGAGCGGAATAGAATTAACATATAGCGGAAATATGCTAGTTCGTGAAAAGCAAAGTTCAATCTATGGAGGATCTAATAAACAAGGGACATCTTCAGCTGTAGAAATAGTATACAATTATGTTTACGCCTTTAAGCAATCATACCAAATAGCTGTAATCAGAAAGAATTCACCTGCAAATAAAGCAGGTCTTTTAGTGGGAGATGTAATTCTTCAAATTAATGGAAAACCTGCATTTAATTATAAATTACAAGAAATAATACACATGTTTTCTGCTAAAGAAGGTAAACAGATCAGATTGTTAATTGATAGAGGTGGAGAAGTATTAACTTATTCTTTTAGACTGAAAAAAATCTTATAAAAAAAGAGCCTTACAGTGTAAGACTCTTTTAATATTTTCTGTTTTGAAATTTATTGAGAAACAACTGTCTTCTTTTTTTCTAATAAGACGGCACTGTCTTTATCATTCAATACTTTACCTTTTATAGTAATAACTTTATTAGTTTCAGTTGCATTAGAAGTAATAGTAACTGTTTTAGAAAAAGGACCAATTCTATTTGTCGCGTATTTAACTTCTATTTCACCTGATTGACCAGGCATAATAGGTTCTTTTGGACTTGTTGGTACTGTACAGCCACAACTTCCTTTAACATTTGTGATAATTAAAGGAGATTTACCCACATTGGTAAATTTAAAAACACGTTTTCCGTCAGAATTTCTGGCAATCTCACCATAATTAACTACTTCTGTTTCAAATTTGAATATTGGCGCATTTTCATCAACCTTTTTAGGAGCTACTTTCTGTTGTGCATTCATTGAAAACCCAAAGATCCCAATAAATAAAATAAGTGCAAATTTTTTCATTTTAATAATAAATTTTTATGTTGTAAAGATACTAATTTTATGTTATGAATTTATAACGAGTAAAATTTTACCATATTGCTTATAATTGTAACTTTGTAAACTGTTTTCAAAAACTATTCCAAACTATGAATATTCCATCAAAATATGATGCTAGCCAAGTAGAAAGTAAATGGTATGACTATTGGATGAAACATAATTATTTTCATTCAACACCCGACGAAAGAGAGCCGTATACTATAGTAATACCACCACCAAATGTAACTGGAATATTGCATATGGGGCATATGCTCAATAATACAATTCAAGACGTGTTGATACGACGTGCACGTTTACAAGGAAAAAATGCATGCTGGGTACCTGGTACAGATCATGCTTCTATTGCTACAGAAGCCAAAGTAGTTGCCAAACTAAAAGAACAAGGAATCAATAAAAATGATTTGTCTCGTGAGACGTTTTTAAACCATGCATGGGATTGGACGCACGAATACGGAGGCGTGATTCTTGAACAATTAAAAAGGTTAGGATGCTCTTGTGATTGGGATAGAACCAAGTTCACGATGGATGATGATATGAGCGAAGCTGTAATTAAAATATTTGTTGACCTATATAACAAAGGTTTGATCTACAGAGGCTATCGTATGGTGAACTGGGATCCGGAAGCAAAAACCACCTTGTCTGATGAAGAAGTGATCTATGAAGAGCAACAAGGAAAATTATATTATATATCCTATCAAGTAGTTAATGCAGACGGAAAAACTTCTTCTTCGGGTATCGAAGTACTTACAATTGCTACTACACGTCCTGAAACTATTTTAGGTGATACTGCAATTTGTATCAACCCGAATGATGAGCGCTTTGAACATTTAAAAGGTAAAAAAGCAATTGTGCCTCTATGTGACCGTGTGGTTCCTATTATTGAAGATGACTATGTTGATATAGAATTTGGCACAGGGTGCTTGAAAGTTACTCCGGCTCATGATGAAAATGATAAAACTTTAGGAGAGAAACACAAACTTGAAGTAATTGATATTTTTAACGAGGATGCAACGTTGAATAGTTTCGGATTACATTATCAAGGAAAAGATCGATTTGTTGTTCGTAAAGAAATTGTTAAAGAACTAGAAGAAAAAGGATTTTTAGTTAAAACTGAACCATATATCAATAAGGTAGGAACAAGTGAACGTACCAAAGCAGTAATTGAACCAAGATTATCTGATCAATGGTTTTTAAAGATGGAAGATTTAGTGAAGCCTGCTATTAAATCGGTTTTAGTAGATAGAGAAGTAAAACTATTTCCTAAGAAATTTGAAAATACCTATCGCCATTGGATGGAGAATATTCGTGATTGGAATATTTCTCGTCAATTATGGTGGGGACAACAAATACCTGCTTATTTCTATGGTGATGGAAAAGATGATTTTGTAGTTGCTCAGAGTAGAGAAGAAGCACTTGAATTAGCTCAAAAGAAGACTGAAGACCGAAGACTGAAAGCTGAAGACTTGAGACAAGATAATGATGTGTTAGATACTTGGTTCTCCTCTTGGTTGTGGCCAATGAGTGTTTTTGATGGAATTCGAAATCCTGATAATAAAGAGTTCAACTATTACTATCCAACCAATGATTTGGTAACCGGGCCTGATATTCTTTTCTTCTGGGTAGCTAGAATGATTGTTGCCGGATATGAATATACCGATAAGCGGCCTTTTGAAAATGTATATTTAACCGGGTTGGTTCGTGATAAGCAACGTAGGAAAATGAGTAAATCTTTAGGAAACTCTCCTGATGCATTAAAACTTATTGAAGAATTTGGAGCCGACGGTGTGCGTGTAGGGTTGTTATTAAGTGCTTCTGCCGGAAATGATATATTGTTCGATGAAACATTATGCCAACAAGGAAAAGGGTTTGCAAATAAAATATGGAATGCCTTTAGATTGATTAAAGGTTGGGAGGTTGATAGTGAAATTGAACAACCAAAATCATCTGAAAAAGCAATAGACTGGTATGAAGCTAAGTTTCAACAAATAGTAGCCGAAATAGAAGACCATTTTAGTAAATATAGATTGTCAGATGCTTTAATGTCAACCTATAAGTTAATTTGGGACGATTTCTGTTCGTGGTTATTAGAAATGATCAAGCCAGCTTATGGAAAACCAATAGATACAAAAACTTATCAAAGCGTTATTTCAATCTTTGAAAATAATTTAAAAATTCTACATCCTTTTATGCCATTTTTGACGGAAGAAATTTGGCAGTATATAGATGAAAGAACTCCAGAAGGAGCACTAATCGTTGCAAAATATCCAGAAAGTAAACCCATTGATAAAGCATTGATCTTTGAATTTGATTTTGCTGCTGAGGTAATTTCGGGTATTCGTTCTATCAGGAAAGAAAAGAATATTTCATTTAAAGAAACTATAGAATTATCAGTTATAAATAACGAAAAGACTAATACTACTTTCGATTCAATAATTATTAAATTAGGGAATCTCGAAAGTATCAATTATGTTAATGAAGCGGTAGATAATGCTTTGACTTTTAGAGTAAAATCTAATGAGTATTTTATTCCGATGTCAGGGGCAATTAATGTAGAAGATGAGATTAAAAAATTAACCGAAGAATTAAACTATACGGAAGGGTTTTTAAAATCGGTTCAGAAGAAATTGTCAAATGAACGTTTTGTAAACAATGCGCCAGAACAAGTAATTGCTAGTGAACGTAAAAAAGAAGCAGATGCCTTAGCTAAAATTGAAACCTTAAAAGCGAGTTTAGAGAGTTTGAATCTATAAACTCCCCGATGGCTTGTCTAGGGGATAGCCAGTTACAAGAAATTTTTTATTAGATGACCAATAAAAAAACCATCACGCCTTGACGTGATGGTTTTGTAGTATATAAATTTTGGAAGTTTTAATTAAATAATTTTTCCATTTTTTGTTTTTCTTCTTCAGCTAATTGTGAATCAACTAAAATTCTACCGCTATGCTCATCAGTTGTGATCTTTTTTCTAGTAGCAATCTCAACTATCATTTGTGGAGGAATTGTAAAGAAAGACCCTCCTGAGGCACCTCTTTCAATTGAGACAACTGCTAATCCGTTAACAACTTTAGAACGAATACGTTTATAGGCATTTAATAGGCGGTCATCAATTAGCTTACTAAATTCATCAGATTTTTTATACAACATCTTCTCTTCTTTCTCAGTTTCAGCCATAATAGACTTTAACTCATTTTTTTTATGCTTTAGATGATCCTCTCTTTCTTTAAGTTTTTCTTTAGCAACATCAATAATTTCATTCTTTTGAGCAATTTTTACAGAAAATTCTTTGATGTGTTTTTCAGCTAATTGAACTTCAAGATCTTGATATTCTATCTCTTTTGTTAAAGAATCAAATTCTCTGTTATTTCTAACATTTTTTTGTTGAGTAGTATATTTTTTTATAGATGCTTTGGCTTCTTCAATAGTATTCTTTCTATTTTTTATACTAGTTTCTAAATTTTCTATATCGCTATTAAAATTACTAAGTCTAGTATTCAAACCTTCAATTTCATCTTCTAAGTCTTGAACTTCAAGTGGTAATTCACCACGGGTATTTTTTATTTCGTCAATTCTTGAATCAATTAACTGTAAATCATATAAAGCTCTTAATTTATCTTCAACGGTTAACTCTTTTTTTGCCATTTTTTATAAGTAATTGATTGGGTTTGTATTTTTTTCTGATAAAACGATTGCAAAATTACGGAATTTTTTTGTAAGATAATCTACTAAAAGATTTTTTGTGAACTGTTCACTTTCATAATGACCAATATCAGCCAAAACTAATTGATTTTCAGCTTTATAGAATTCGTGATATTTAAAATCTGCTGAAATGTAAATGTCTGCTCCTGAACGCTTTGCTGTATCTATGGCGAAACTACCAGAACCACCTAAAACAGCTACTTTCTTTATGGGTTTGTTGAGTAAAGCTGAATGGCGAATACATTTCAGGTTAAACTTTTCTTTTAAAATGGGTAAGAAATTTTGGACTGTCATTGCAGCAGGTAATTCACCAACCATACCCATACCTATATGTTGATGTGTATTATCAGTAGTTACAATATCATAAGCAACTTCTTCATAGGGATGTGCTTTAATAAGCATATCAAGCAGATTATTTTCTAAATGCTTTTCGAAAATAACACTGATAAAGGTTTCGTTTTCTTTATGTAATTCCCCCTTTTCGCCCAAGGCAGGGTTAGAGTTTCCATTGCCCTTATAAGTACCAACTCCATCCATATTAAAGCTGCAATTATTGTAATTTCCAATAGCACCGGCACCAACTTTAAATAATTCAGTTCTTACTTTTTCAGCGTCTTTTTTCGGTACATAGGTTGTGAGTTTTTTAATAAAACCTTGTTTAGGTATCAATACTTTAGTGTTAGCTAAACCCAATATTTCCGACATTTTAGCAGAAACACCTTTACATGAATTATCTAAAGCAGTATGAATAGCATAAATAGCAATATCATTTTTTATAGCTTTTAATATTACACGTTCAACATAATTATTACCATTTAATTTTTTTAAACCTGAAAAAATAATAGGGTGGAAGCTTACAATTAAATTACATTTTTTTATAATAGCCTCATCAACGACACTTTCTAAAGTATCTAAAGTTACTAGAACACCAGTCACTTCTGTATTGTAATTACCTACTAATAGTCCTACATTATCAAAGTCTTCAGCATATTTTAGAGGAGCTAATCCTTCAAGATAACTAGTTATATCTTTTATTATCATTCTTATCGTTTTATTTTATTAATTGACATTTATTTCATAAAACTGGACGACATTTTGACCATTACATCGTTTGAAGCCCCGGTACATCCCTTCTGTATTAAAATACCAAGCGATATTAGCATCTTTATCCAATCCTACCATTCCGCCATCACCACCTAAATCGTCAATTTGACCAATTACATTTTCAAATGATTCTTGTAAAGATAATTTTTTGTATTGCATTAAGTTTGAGGCTTCGTGAGCAGCAAGTGTGCGGATAAAATATTCACCAGTTCCGGTACAAGAAACTCCACAAGTATTATTGTTTGCATATGTACCAGCACCTATAAGAGGCGAATCACCTATACGACCATATTTTTTATTGGTCATGCCACCGGTAGAAGTAGCAGCTGCAATATTGCCATTTTTGTCTAGTGCAACAGCACCAACGGTTCCGTATTTGTGATCATCAATAAGTTCATGGGTATTAAAAGCTGAATGATCTAATGGTACTTTATCCTTTTTTTGTGCTTTTAACAATTGATTGTATCTCCTCTTTGTATGAAAATAATCATCTTCTACTAAAATAACACCATATTGTTTGGCAAAATCTTCTGCGCCTTTACCGGAAAGTAAAACATGTCTGGTACTATCCATTACAATTCGAGCAGCGTTTATAGGGTTTTTAATGTGAGAAACGCCAGCAACAGCACCGGAATTTAATGTTCTACCATCCATTATAGAGGCATCTAATTCATTTTTTCCTACACTATTAAATACAGCACCTTTCCCTGCATTAAAAAGTGGAGAGTCTTCCATTACGTTGATCGTTTTTTGCACGGCATCTATAGATGTACCGCCCTTTTCTAAAACTGCATAACCAACATTTAAAGCTTCTTGTAGTTTTTCACGATATGCCGTTTCTTGTTCGGGAGTCATATTCACTTTTTTGATGGTGCCTGCACCGCCATGAATTACGATGGCGAAATGTTTTTCTGTAGGCTCAGAGGTTTCGAGTTTCGGGTTCTGTGTTTCGGGTTTTGTGTTTTGACCTTTTTTACAATTGATGAAAAATATCAATAATAGAAAAACAACCAAAAGTTTTGGAAGATGTGATTTCATGATGAAATTATTTTACGCTAATTTAAGGAATAATTGTCATTCAGGTCAATGCGAAGAGTCTTATAATATGTTTTCATGTGACATCCATTACTTCGTTATATTTCTCCCGATAACTATCGGGGCTGATTGATAGCTACAAGATGTCTAAACGGCTAGTTATTATATTTGTGAAGAGATGCTGATATGAATTCAGCATGACGCTTAGCGTCATTTGAAAAAGGTTTTCGACTTTTCCCAATGTACATCCATTTCACCAAGGGTCATATCAGAAAGTTGTTTTCCTTCTTTTTTGACGGATTCTTCTAAAAACTGAAAACGTTTGATAAACTTTTTATTGGTTCTTTCTAATGCATTTTCGGGATCAACATCTATAAAACGAGCATAGTTAATTAATGAAAATAGAACATCTCCAAATTCACTTTCTATATTTTCTTTATTTCCTTTTTCAATTTCTGATGATAACTCGAAAAGCTCTTCTTTTACCTTATCAAAAACCTGATGAGGTTCTTCCCAATCAAATCCAACACCAGCCACTTTATCTTGAATTCTATTTGCTTTTACCATAGCCGGTAAGCTTTTTGGTACACCTTCTAGTACAGATTTTTTACCCTCTTTCAATTTTAATTTTTCCCAATTTTTCTTAACTTCTTCTTCATCTTTAACAGTAATATCTCCATAAATATGTGGATGTCTATGAATTAATTTTTCAGAAATACTGTCAGCTACATCAACTATATCAAAAGCATTGGTTTCAGAACCTATTTTGGCATAAAAAATAATATGTAATAGTAGATCGCCTAATTCTTTTTTTATTTCGGGTAAGTCATTGTCTAAAATGGCGTCCCCTAATTCGTAAGTTTCTTCAATGGTAAGATGACGTAAAGATTGGAATGTTTGTTTTTTATCCCAAGGACATTTTTCACGTAATTCGTCCATAATATCTAATAAACGAGAAAAAGCCTGTAATTTTTGTTCTTTAGTATTCAATTTTATTTTTTTGCTTACTGCTTACTGCTTACTGCTTACTGCTTACTGCTTACTGCTTACTGCTTACTGCTTACTGCTTACTGCTTACTGCTTACTGCTTACTGCTTA